>VOFJ01003579.1_pt1 | contig 32438 bp, 60 predicted proteins | sample 5384081 | NCBI WGS metagenome assembly VOFJ01 (sample SAMN12384729, study PRJNA508395) | human gut metagenome | isolation source: healthy gut I | host: Homo sapiens | reverse complement strand
TCAGTATGCTTCTAGTTACATATTGCTTATGCATTTGGAAAGTATGTAGAGCAGGTGAGAGATGCAGAAGAGCTGAGACTGCATATCCGGGAGTGCAATTCTGTCCAAGCGCTGGACAATCTTACAAAGAAGCATTACAATCTTGCGCTGATCCGGATGGAAGACAAATATGAAGAATATTACTATTCCATTATTCATTTAAGAGGTCTGGAATATGAAAAAAATCATGGATTTCCAGTATCGTCTTGTTGTTAATGAGAATGATCCGCTGGCAACGAAAAAAACTGAATGGATATGAAGATCTGGAATCTTATATCGAGCTGATACACGGAGATTCCAGACTGCCGAACAGGGGAGTATCTGGACATTAAGGAAACGCCGGAGAATCAGAATGCACACAGACGGATTCATGTATATGAGCGTGGCAATCAGTTTATGCTTCTGAAAGATATACCGGGAACCTATATGTGGGTGTCACCGATTCCGGAAGAACTTCTCCGAAGAAATGGACTGGCACAGCGTAAGATAGAATGGCAGCAGCGGCGGATGAAAGATGTTATGGTATATCCGGGCAGAAAGTTTCTGAGTGAAGATGAACAGGGAGTTTATCCGGCAGCTGAAGAAAGAAGCAATAGAAGTCTCAAAATAGCGAGGCTTCTTTTTTTGACCTTTAAAGTTACTTGAAACTAATAAATATATGTAAAAATATATATCACTCATGCTTTATTGATATTTTCATGGCAATAAAAAATTGAGATAAAATAGAAATAGAATAAATTTGATTCATGAGGAGGTTTTTTATGTTAGACGCATCTTTATTACGAGAAGACAGATGAGATTATTGCCTGTCACACGCGTGAAGAGCGGTCGCTGATTCCGATTATCCAGGATATTCAGGAGGAATACCGCTATCTTCCACCGGAATTATTAAGTTATGTGGCCGGAAAAATTGGCATTTCAGAAGCAAAGGCTTTCAGCGTTGCAAGTTTTTATGAGAACTTCTCGTTTGAAGCAAAGGGCAAATATGTTATTAAAGTCTGTGATGGTACGGCCTGTCATGTGCGTAAATCAATTCCGATACTGGAAGGATTATATAAAGAGCTGGGGCTTAATAAAGATAAACACACGACAGATGATCAGTTATTTACAGTAGAGACCGTTTCCTGTCTTGGCGCATGCGGACTTGCACCGGCAGTCATGATCAATGACGAGGTGTATGGTAAGATGACACCGGAAAAAATGAGTGAATTAATCAAAAACTGCGGGAGGAATAACAGATGAAACTGGAAAACAGAACACAACTTACACTCCTGCGTGAACAATGCCAGGAGAAGAGAAATAAAAAGAAAACATGTAAGATACTGGTCTGTGGAGGAACAGGATGTCTTGCAGGTGGTTCTGACAAAATCTTTGACAGATTCAGTGAACTGACAGCGGGTATGGATCATGTTGAGGTCAGAATCGGAGCAGAGATTGCACATGGAGAACATGTCGGCGTTAAGAAAAGTGGATGTCATGGCTTTTGCGAGATGGGTCCGCTTGTCAGAATTGAACCTTATAATTATCTCTATCTTAAAAGTAAAGCTGGAAGACTGTGAAGAAATCTTTTGAAAAGACAGTCCTCCATGGAGAGCCAGTCACACGTCTGATGTACAAGCAGGATAATGAGGTCTATCAGACTCAGGAAGAAATTCCATTCTATGCAAAACAGACAAGACTTGTTCTGAAAAACTGCGGTCACATTGATGCAGAACATATTGAGGATGCACTGGCAGTAGGTGCATATGAAGCATTTGAAAAAGCTGTATTTGAGATGACGCCGGAGGCCGTGATCAAGACGATTACCCAGTCAAATCTGCGTGGACGTGGAGGAGCTGGTTTCCAGACTGGAAGAAAATGGTCCCAGGTTGTTGGACAGAAAGAAAAAGATTCGTTATGTCGTCTGTCAATGGTGATGAAGGAGATCCGGGAGCATTCATGGACAGAAGCATCATGGAAGGAGATCCGCATCGCATGATCGAAGGTATGATGATCGCAGCCTATGCGGTACAGGCACAGGAAGGATATATTTATGTCCGTGCGGAATACCCGCTGGCAGTCAGCAGACTTCGCATTGCAATCAGACAGGCAGAAGAGCTTGGAATTCTGGGAGACAATATTTTGGGAACAGGATTTAGCTTCCATTTACATATCAACCGTGGAGCAGGAGCTTTCGTATGTGGTGAGGGCTCAGCCCTGACAGCATCCATTGAAGGTAAGCGTGGAATGCCGCGTGTAAAACCGCCTAGAACCGTTGAAAAGGGATTGTTTGGAAAACCGACGGTTCTGAATAATGTTGAGACTTATGCGAATGTACCGATGATCGTGAAGCATGGAGCTGACTGGTATACAGGAATCGGAACACCGGAAAGTCCGGGAACGAAAGCATTTGCCCTGACGGGAAATGTAAATAATACTGGTCTGATCGAGGTGCCGATGGGTATTACGTTAAGAGATCATCTTTGATATTGGCGGCGGAATCCGTGATGGCAAGAAATTTAAAAGCTGTTCAGATCGGAGCACCATCTGGAGGATGTCTGGTAGAATCCCAGCTGGACAGTAAGATGGATTTTGACTCGCTGTCAAAGATCGGTGCCATGATTGGTTCCGGTGGACTTGTTGTTATGGATGAGAATACCTGTATGGTTGAAGTTGCAAGATTCTTTATGAATTTTTACGCAGCGTGAAAGTTGTGGAAAAATGTGTACCATGCCGTGAGGGAACTAAGCGTATGCTGGAGATTCTGGAACGTATAGTTGCCGGAGAAGGAAGAGAAGGGGACATCGAAGAGCTGGAAGAGTTAGCTGATATGATTGAAAACACAGCTCTCTGCGGTCTTGGAAAGAGTGCGCCGAAACCGGTAATCAGCACGATTCAGGCATTCCGGGAAGAATATGAAGAGCATATCCGTGATAAGAAATGCCGTGCCGGTATCTGTGCAAATCTCCGGAATTATAAGATCAATCCGGAAAAATGTAAAGGGATGCTCCAAGTGTGCAAGAAATTGTCCGGTTGGTGCCATTACAGGCAAGATTAAATCACCGTATGTGATCGACAGCGCAAAATGTATCAAATGTGGAGCATGTTTAGAGAATTGTTCCTTTGGTGCAGTCTATACAGAATAACCGAGGAGGAAAGAATATGGGATCAATGATGATTGATGGACGGCGTGTGGAATTCACGGATGAACCAAACGTTCTGGCCGTTATCCGCAAAGCCGGAATAGATATACCAACATTATGCTACCATTCTGAATTATCCATTTACGGTGCATGCCGTCTTTGTACTGTAGAAAATGAATGGGGAAAGACGTTTGCTTCCTGTTCAGAAAAAACCGAAGGACGGAATGGTCATTTATACGAATACACCAAGACTGATAAAATACAGAAAGCAGATTATAGAATTTGCTTTTTAGCATCGCACTGCAGAGACTGTACAACCTGTATCAAGAGTGGGGAATGTCATCTCAGGATCTTGCACACAGGCTGGGAGTGCACGATGTCCGATTTGAGAATACAAAAGAGCCACATCCGATTGATGACAGTTCACCAGCAATTGTACGTGATCCAAATAAATGTATTCTCTGTGGTGACTGTGTCTGCGTATGTGCGACAATGTACAGGGAGTAAATGCCATTGATTTTGCCTATCGTGGAACAGAAGCAATTGTATCTCCTGCATTTAATAAGCCAATTGCCCAGACAGACTGTGTAAACTGTGGACAGTGCCGTGTTGTCTGTCCGACCGGAGCAATCAGTATCAAGACGAATATTGATGTTGTCTGGGATGCGCTTGCTGATAAAGATACCATTGTAATTGCCCAGATTGCACCGGCTGTACGTGTGGCAGCAGGTGAGGAATTCGGAATTCAAAAGGGTGAGAATGTGATGGGAAAACTGGTCGGAGTTTCTTCACAGACTTGGTTTTGATGAGGTCTATGACACAGCATATGGAGCTGATTTGACAGTTATGGAAGAGTCGAAAGAATTTATGGAGAGATTCAACGCAGGAGAAAATCTTCCGTTATTTACCTCATGCTGTCCGGCGTGGGTGAAATTCTGCGAGAACCGTTATCCGGAATTTGTTCCACATCTGTCTAGCTGCCGTTCACCACAGCAGATGTTTGGAGCAGTCGTAAGAGAATACTATAAGAATCCGGAAAATAATGCCGGTAAAAAATTAGTATCTGTATCAATTATGCCATGTACGGCAAAGAAAGAAGAAATTCTTCGTCCAGAATCGAAAACAAATGGCAGACAGGACATAGATTATGTTCTGACAACAACCGAATTGATTTCTATGATTAAGCGGGCAGGAATTATGTTTGACCAGGTTGAAATCGAATCTGCAGATGTACCATTTGGAATTGGTTCCGGAGCCGGAGTGATCTTTTGGAGTGACCGGAGGAGTCACAGAAGCTGTTCTTCGTAAGATTACACAGGGACACAAGCGTGCAGATATGGAAGAATTGAAGTCCAGCGGAGTGCGCGGTGATGATGGAATCAAAGAGATTGTCTATGATTATAATGGCAAAGAGATCAAAGCTGCAATCGTAAGCGGCCTTTGCAAATGCAGACCAGCTGCTGAAGAAGATTAAGAGCGGAGAGATTCATTATGATTTCGTAGAAGTTATGGCATGCAGACGCGGATGTGTCATGGGGTGGCGGACAGCCACTGGATGCAGGTGCACATACGAGAGAAGCACGTATGCAGGGACTGTATAAGGCAGATGTCAATACCCAGATTAAGAAATCAGATGAAAATCCGATGGTACAGTCTTTGTATGAAGGACTTTTGAAAGGTAAAACACATGAACTTCTGCACAGAAATTTTACGGAAGCTGAGAAAGAAAAAGAATAAATAAAAACAGACCTGCATATAGTTGGAGATGACTTTTTAACAAAGTTTTTGAATATTTAAAATTATTTTGTAAAACTACAGAAAATCTTAAGAAAAGGAGTGTATAGTGGAGTGTGAAAGAGAGGGTTATTATGGCTTATCACACAACACCATATTACTTTACCTTTTTTTGCCGGCAGCACTTCTTTTCTATCAGATCACCCGGCAAAATGGAGAAGTTATACATTGCTCATATTTAGTTATTTGTTTTCTGGAGCTTTAGTGAAAAAAAATTAATTATTTATCTGATCGGGACAACATTTCTGACACACCATATCTGTATCTGGATGGATACGATGGACAAGCGCGACAAGAGAAAAAAAAGAGAGTATTTCAGTTAGAATTCTTTTGCTTTTTGGGAACGATTTTGTGTCTGAAGTATCGAAATTTTTCTTTGGAAATGTTTCGAAGCTGGCAATGGTGCTTCATATAGACTGGAGCTATCAAGATCAACTGATCTTTTGCCAATTGAATTTCTTTTTATACACTATCTGCAATCGGATATATGGCAGATGTGTATTGGGGAAAGGTAAAGGCAGAGTACAGTCTGGTGAAGACCGCATTGTTTCTTGGATTCTTCCCGGTAATCGTAGAAGGTCATCTGATCTGCAGATGGGAAGATGTGGAAGATACGTTGTTTAAAAATGAATCTGTAAAAGCAGAGAATGTTTTTAAGGGCTGTTATCGGATCATCTGGGGATTGTTTAAAAAGATGATTATTGCGGACAGGCTTGCAGTGCTGGTCGACAAGGTGTATGTCGGATACGAGAGCTACAGTGGTGCCGTGATCGTGGCAGCGGCGATTTCTTATACGATACAGTTGTATATGGAATTTTCGGGCTGTATGGATATGGTCATCGGAAGTGCCGGACTTTTTGGAATTCGCCTGCCGGAGAATTTCAGTCAGCCGTTTTTTGCAAAGACATGTACAGATTTCTGGAAACGATGGCACATTACGCTTGGTGTCTGGTTCAAGAACTATATCTTTTATCCAGTATCCATTTCCAAGACGGCCAGAAAGTGGAATAAATTTACGAGAAAATATTTCAAAGGGATTTTGGAAAATATGTGGCGAGAATGGGAATTGCAGCAATGGCACTTTTCCCCGGTATGGATCAGTAATGGTCTGTGGCATGGTCCGAAATGGAATTACATTTTTTACGGATTATATTACTTTGGATTGATTTTTATGGGACTTGCATTGGAACCGGTAAGAGACAGAATTCTTGCAGTACTTCATATTAATCCAGAGTGTATGTTCTATAAAGCATTTCAGACAGTGAAGATGCTGATCATCATATTCACGGGTGAAATGTTTTTCCGAGGAGATGGCTTCCGTCAGGGATTTCATATGTTTAAAAGTATCTTTCAGGGATTCAAAACAGAGACGTTTAAGGATGGCACCTTGCTTACAATAGGTTTGGATCAGAATGATTTCAGAATTATAATAATTGGCTGTATGATAGTATTTTTCGCAGATCTGATAAAGGAGTATTGGCCGAAAGAAACAAAAATGTGTCAAAAACAGTGGATCTGCACGGTTGAAAAAGCATTTGTTCCTGGAAAATGGGTCATTTGTTATGGTCTTGTTATGGCAATTCTGATCTTTGGGGCATATGGAGAAGGTTATCAGATGATTGATTTGATTTATGCAGGATTTTAGAGGATATAGGCATGAAGAAAAAAAGATAGGAATATTTATATTTATAGTGATATGCAGTACGGTGATGTTATCTGACTGGATAGAACGTATCTATATCGGCAGACTTGCAGGGCTGCCGGGAAGATATAACAGCTATGTCGGTATTCAGAAAGAACAAAAAAGATTCTATAGATATGCTTGTACTTGGGGACAGCGAGAGCATGACGCCGATATCTCCGATGGAATTGTGGAAAAGTGTTGGAATTACAAGTTATATATGTGGACAATCTGGTCAGCGTATTTCGGAATCATATTATATGTTAAAGCATGCTTTAGATTATCAGTCACCACAGGTCGTACTATTGGAAACTAATATGTTGTTTCGCTATACGAATACACCGGATAGTCTGCGCAGTTCTATCAGCGATACAGCTATGTACTATTTTCCGGTGTTACAATATCATAATTTGTGGAAAAATATTGTGAATGACCAGATACCAGAAGGATGGCAGTCTTACAAAGGCTTTGCAATCCGGTCGGGAGTAGCGGCATACAGCAAAGGCAGTTACATGAAGAAGACGAAAAAGGAAAAAAGAAATACCCCAAATAAATCTCTGGTATTTGGATAAAATCCGGAAACTGTGTGAGAAAAACAAAATTCAGCTCTTGCTTTACACATCGGCTTCTCCGGTGAATCATAATTACAAGAGATACAATGCAGTGCTAAAATACGCCGGGAAATATGGAATTCCTTATATTGATTTTAATCAGAAGCTTAAGGAACTGGGAATTGACTGGAAAAATGACACCCTGGATAAAGGCGATCATTTGAACCTGTCAGGAGCACATAAAATTACAGATTACATGACTATGTATTTGCAGGAGCATTATATGCTGCCGGATCACAGAGGCGATGAGAAATTTACGAGCTGGGATACAATGGCATCGCAGTATACAACGGAGACAGGATATTAGAGGTGCGCAGTAGAGGTATGCCATGCAATTGCATGACGCGCACCTCGCAGCAAGAATGCCAAGGCATTCTTGAATAAGTTGTTAGAATTTCATAAAAAATCCCAAGATGGAGAGCTTGTAGAAGATCTGTCCATCTTGGGATTTTTATCATTTTACTGCAGTTAGTCTGTATAAAAATGATAAATAATTTGCTTTTTTAAGTTTCACCGGCTTTTACCACGGAGCTTGGAAAATTCGGATGATGAATAGCATCTGGAAAATATTGTGGCTCGAAGCACACAGCATCTCTTGCCTCGTATACATGCCCTTGCTTTCCGGCAACATGCTCCAGATAGTTGGCAGTGTAAAGCTGGATTCCGGGATAATCTGTCGATAAGTCCATGGGAGATGCCGCTCTGGTCACCTGTTGCAGTCAACACTTTGTGAGGAACGCCATATCCGGTTCCAATTACCCAGTTGTGATCGTAGCCGCGGGCAGTCTGTAACGTAGAAGCTTCAATATCAGTGCCAAGATAACGTCCGTCACGAAAATCCATAACCGTTCCGGTGACAGAAGTAATTTCTCCGGTTGGAACAGAAGCAGCATCAGTTGGAGTATAGAAGTCTGCTGCCAGCGTAACCTTATGATTCAGAATATCACCGGAACCTTCTCCGTTCAGATTGTAGTAACTGTGGTGCGTCATGCTGATCAATGTATCCTGATCCGGAACTGCTTCGTATGTAATCGAGAAAGCAGGCTCATCGTTCTGACCGGAAATCTCGTAGGTGACAGACATGGTCAGTGCTCCTGGGAATCCCTGATCCATATGAGGGCTTTCCAGAGAAAATGTAATGGAGGTATCTGTTTTAGCTGCTACGTTCCAGATCCGTTTTGAGTAAGAGTCCTAATACTGTGAAGATTATTTTCTCCATCGTTGGCAGCCAGTTTATATTCTGTACCATTCAGTGTAAATGAAGCACCTCCAATACGATTGGCGCTTCTGCCGACATTATTTCCAAAGCAGGTGTCATCGGCCACATAGCCTGCAAGATCATCATAGCCAAGGACAACATCCGTTGGCTTGCCATTCTTATCCGGGACGAGCAGGCGTACGAGAGTGCTGCCGTAATCTGTGACAGAAAGTTCGATGGCGTTATTTTTTAATGTATATAATCTGACTGTTCTGCCGTCACATAAAGTTCCGAAATCGGTAGTTGTAATCATAATCCAATCTCCTCGTAGAAAACAAATATATAAAACTAAAACTGAAACTAAATTTAGTATAGTACCTGGAAAGAAGTTTCGCAAGAAATAAAAAAAGTATAGACTTATATAGAATATATAAAAAAAAGTAGACAAAAAAGAAAAGAAAAAAAGAGCATAATGTGGTTATTGAAAAATCAAAGGAAGAAAACATATGAAAAGATATAATAGAAAGAAAAATATTCGCTGGAATACGATGAAGATTCTGGTAACCGGATTTTTTTGCTTGTAATTGTGACCGGAGCAGTTCTTTTATGGCTTCCGGTCAGCAACCAGAAGCCGATTGAATTCTTTGATGCGTTATTTACATCGGCATCTGCAGTGTGTGTGACAGGGCTGGTCACGATCATTCCACAAACTCAATTTACATTATTTGGAAAAGTGATTCTATTGATTTTGATACAGATTGGCGGACTTGGAATCATTGCCTGTGTAACGGCATTCTTTTTTCTCTTACGCAGACAGATTACTGTCAGGGAGCGTATGGTTATCCAGGAAACGTATAACGCAGATTCTATTGGTGGTATTGTAGGAATGGTCAGAAGAATTCTGATCGGAACATTTACGGTTGAGGGTGTGGGAGCTTTATTCTATGCAGTGCAGTTCGTGCCGGAATATGGATTGCTGCGTGGAATTGGGTATAGCATCTTTCATTCGGTATCTGCGTTTTGCAATGCAGGAATTGATATACTAGGTTCAGACAGTCTGGCAAAATATATCTGTAATCCACTCATTAATATTACGACAATGCTTCTGATCATCTTAAGTGGTATTGGATTTAGTGTCTGGTATGATGTGCTGGGTAATATTAAAAAAAAATCCGAAAGAAAGAAATTCCTGGAAAATGGTGGTTTACAAGACTCCGGCTGCATTCAAAGCTTGCAATCGTGACAACCTTGATATTGCTGGCAGTGGGAACATTATTGACATTTTTACTGGAATATCATAATCCGGATACAATTGGACACTTAAGTTTTGGAGAGAAATGGATGGCATCTGCCTTTCAGTCAGTGACGACCAGAACAGCGGGATATTCTACATTTTCACAGGCAGGTATGCATGAAGAGACAAGATTTCTGAATATCCTTTTGATGTTTATCGGAGGATCACCTGGAGGAACGGCAGGAGGTGTGAAGACTACTACTATAGCAATGCTCATGCTTACATGCATTGCATTTGTCCGTGGGGGACAGGATACGGAATGTTTTGGAAGAAGAATATCCGCACAAAATGTCAGAATGGGATTTGTGACAGTCGTGCTTGCACTGATCTGTTACTTAACTGGAACAACATTGATTGCAGTATTTGAAGCAGACAGGTTATCCTTTCTGAACATTATGTATGAGACGGCTTCTGCGCTTGGAACCGTCGGTCTGACTGCAGACCTGACTTCCCATCTGTGCAGGGAAAGTCAGGCGGTAATTATTGCACTAATGTATATTGGAAGAGTCGGACCTATGACAATTGCACTTTTGTTTGCAGGAAAAAAAGAATCAAAAAGACAGGGTGCGCACACTTCCGACGAATAATATACTGGTAGGATAAAGTAAGAAAAAAAAGAAAGAAAAATGTGATATGGAGGAGATACAGTGAAGAAGCAGTATGCGGTATTTGGGTTAGGTAGTTTTGGAGAAAGTGTTGCCATTGAGCTTCAAAAATTAGGTTGTGAAGTGGTTGCAATCGATGCAAATATGGAGCGTGTGGAGGCAATTGCGAATCAGGTGTCCTATGCTATGAAAGCAGACATTGAAGATGCAGATTTTATCCGTTCGCTTGGAACGAGGAATCTGGATGGAGTTGTGGTAGCGGCATCAGACAATATGGAAGCGAGTATCATGGCAACACTTGTGTGCAAGGAAATTGGCGTTCCATATGTTATGGCAAAGGCAAAAAATGAACTTCATGCAACAGTGCTTGAGAAAATCGGAGCAGATTCTGTTATTTTTCCGGAAAAAGAGATGGGAATGCGTGTGGCAAGGAATCTGATGTCTGCAAACTTTACGGACTGGATCGCGCTCTCACCGGATTATAGCCTGGTCGAAACAGAAGTGCCGGAAAAATGGGTTGGCAGGACGCTTTTAGAGTTAGATGTAAGAAAAACTTATGACGTTATTGTTGTGGGAATCAAGATGGGAGACCAAAGTAGAAGTCAATCCAGATCCAAAAAGAACAGCTGAAGGAAGGGAATGTTCTGATTTTGATTGGAGCAAATCAGGCATTGGAAGCTATACAGTAGAAGAATGGAGAAAAACGAATGAATTTGATTTTTTTCTGGCAGCGGGCAACAGCACCCGGTTTGGCTCGAACAAGTTGTTATATAGGTTGAATGGAAAATGTATGTACCGCTACGGACTGGAAGTTGTAGCTGCATTGTGGCAGAAAGGGCTTTTAGATACCATAGTGATTGTGACGCAGTATGAAGAGATCATCTATGACATAGAAGCACATTTTCCGTACATGAAAACCGTGAATAATCCACATCCGGAAGCCGGAATATCCGGCTCTATCCGTCTTGGAGGTGGAAAAGCTCATAGAATTGGAAGAAAATGTGGAAAACAGGCAGCCGAAAGAGGGGGAAGGCTGTATGTTTGCAGTGGCAGACCAGCCATATCTGACAAGAGAATCACTTGAAAACATGGTGGTAGAAACATGGGAAGTCTCAAAGAAAGGTATCTTGGTTAGTGAAAATGCTGGAAGAATGGGAAATCCTGTGATTTTTGCATACAAATATTACGAGGAACTAAAAAATCTTGAAGGCGATGTGGGGGGGAAAATGTGTATTAAAAAACATCTGGACGATGTCCAGATGTTTGAAATGTCAGCGTCAGAGCTTAAAGATCTGGATTCACTGACGGAGATTCATGAATAACCATAACGACCCAAGGATTTTCTTTGGAACATTCAGTATCCGGGAAAAGTTCCAGTGAAGTCCAGAAATATCCGGCTTTGAATTTTCTGCGGAAGCGATAGATGACAGATCCTTTTTCATGGAACATACGCAAACGAAGCTGGTCAAGAGTCATGATAGAGCGAAATTCATCTGCATCGTCCGGATGGACTAACTGTTCGTCCAGTAGGCGGGACATGTAGGTCTGATAATCGGTTTCATATTCAATTCCAAAACCTGCAAGAGACGAATCTCTTTTGATCGTTTCCATACCTCCGGTGATTAGATTAAATCTGAGAGCAGAAGCATATGATCCAGAAGAATCCGGAAAATATTGTTACCTAACTTCCACATTTCCGGGGAATCAGGGAGCGCTTCGCAGACATTACGAATCCGGCTGACCTGTTCATGGGCGGCCCGGAAGTTCTCGATTGGAATCGTCTGAATGAGTTCCTCAGCAGCTTCTACCGACATAGGTCTGTGAAAATAAAATCCCTGACCATAGTTACAGTTCATGGATTTCAGAATCTCGGACTGTTCCTTTGTCTCAACACCTTCTGCGATGATTACAAGACCAAGCCGGTAAGCCATATCTACGATAGATTTCAGAATCTGAATTCCTTTTCCTTTATTCTTTGCATCAATCTGCATGAACTTCATATCTAGTTTCAGATAATCTACATTCGCGTCTTTTTAACACATTTAAAGAAGAATATCCACTGCCAAAATCGTCCATGAGCACGTAAAAACCCTTTTTTGTGGAAACGGGTAATAGTATTTTTTACAATGGTGTTGCTCTCTGCAAAGACAGATTCTGTAATTTCCACAGGCAGATATTCCGGGGAAATGTGGTACTGCTCTGTAAGCATTGACAAATATTGAGGCACGTCAATATTCGTAATGTCTATCATAGAGACATTGATGGAAATCGGAACAAGTTTGCAGCCTTTATCCTGCCAGGCGGCTAAAGTTTTGCAGACAGATTTCCAGATGTACATGTCAAAGCGGGTAATAAATCCACTGCTTTCGAACAGTGGGATAAATTCTTCAGGTGAGACAAAAAGTTCCGTCAGATTTCTGCCATCTGGCAAGCGCCTCCATGCTGACCAGTTCACCGGTCGCCATGTTACATTTGGGCTGAAGATAGAAGATAAATTCGTGATTTTCCAGTCCATGACGAGCATCCCGGAGAATACGCTGCTTTAATTCTATTTTTTAGCCATGCCGGATTCGAAATAGCAGATTCTGTTTCCAAATCTTTCCATCAACACTGGAAGCCGCAATCTGCGCATTGTTGCACATCGTGCTGACATTCAGAGATTCGTCTTCAATCCGATAGACGCCGATGGATGGAAGGAAACTATCATCTTGTTCCAGTTTATCAATGTAATGATAAATTGTTGCATAAATGTGGCGGAGTTTGTGACCGTCATCTGGCATGCAGATAAAAAAGTCATCGGCACTAAAGTGTCCGGTGATGTAGTTATCTTCCTGGTGAAGGTTTCGAAGATAGGCAGCAATTTCCAGAAGCAGATAATCACCGCTGTCCTGCCCGTACCAGTCATTGAATAATTTAAAATTCTCAATATCGATGGCTACAATACACCAGCCTTGCGGATGCTTCTGGTCCAAAAAAGTACGCACTTCATTTAAAAATCTTTTTCTTATATATAGACCGCTAAGCGGTTCTAGATCCTGGATTGAGTCCGGGTAATTAGGCATAAAGAAGTCCTCCTGTTATCAAAATTATCAATTGCATTTTACGCCAATTACTATTATAACATTCGTCAAATATGAGTTCAACATGGAGAGGAAAAAGAAAGGGGAAAATTCTTATGGAAAAATTTTCCACATTCTGAATTTGATAAATAGAGGTGACGCGATTAGAGGCAGGAAATAAAATAGAGGTGACGCGGCTGGAGGCATGGAGTATCAGGAAGTGAAAAAAATGTAAAATATACTAAATCACTTGGAATAAAAAGGTGACAACATTTTTCACATGATTTATAATAGAAAGGTGTCTGGGGCTTTGCCGGGACATTTTGAAATCTGATATGGGTCAGAAGGGAGATTATGTTATGCTGGAGGTAAAGAATCTTACATTCCAGGTTCAGGAGAATGGAGTAGAGAGAAGCATTGTTGAAAACATCAGTTTCGATGTTGCGGACGGCGAGATGCTTGTCATTACCGGATAAAATGGTGGAGGAAAGTCCACACTTGCGAAAGTTTTAATGGGAATTGAAAAAGCAAGCGCCGGGCAGATTATTTTTAGATGGAGAGGATATCAGCAATTATGATATCAATCACAGAGCAGATGCAGGAATCGGTTATGCATTTCAGCAGCCACCGAGATTTAAAGGAATGACTGTTATGAAGCTGTTGTCACTCTCAGCAGGTAAAGAATTAAAAAAAAGAGAAGAGTGTTGTAAGCTTTTAAGTACGGTCGGTCTTTGCGCAAATGAGTACATTGAAAGAGAAGTGGACGGCACACTATCAGGCGGTGAAATGAAACGTCTGGAGATTGCAACCGTACTTGCAAAATCGCACAAATTATGTATTTTTGATGAGCCGGAGGCAGGAATAGACCTTTGGAGTTTTTCCATGCTGATCGAACAGTTCGAGAAAATCCACAAAGAAAAGAAGGAAAGCCTGGTTCTCATTTCACATCAAGAGAGAATCATTCAGATGGCAGACCGGATCATGGTCATCGAAGACGGTAAAGATCGCGTCCATTGGAGCAACTGACGAGATCCTTTTCCACAACTATTAGGAAAGACAGCAGATTCTTATAGCTGTCTGACATGCAGATAAGGAGGGAGGAAAGCAATATGATGACGTTAGATGAAATTACAAAAAGTACTGGAACAGATCGATGCAAGTGGATTTAAACAGTCAGGTGCATTTAACTTAAGACACAATGGAATTGCCCTCTGCCACGGTGACAGCGAGCATATCAAAATTAAGAAAAAGCAGGATAAGCCGGGCATCGACATTTATATCGATGGTAAGACAGATGGAGAAGAAGTACATATTCCGGTCGTTGTAGATGCCACAGGAATGACCGATGTGGTTTATAATGATTTTTATATAGAAGAAGGAGCAAATGTAACGATTGTTGCAGGCTGTGGAATTCACAACAGCGGTTGCAATGAAAAAGCCGCCATGATGGAATTCACACATTTCACGTAGAAAAAAAACTGCAACGTACGTTATGTGGAGAAACATTACGGAGAAGGCGAAGGAACAGGAACAAGAGTCCTCAACCCGGTCACAGAAGTTTATCTTGGCGAGAATTCCGTATTTACACTTGATACCGCACAGATAAAAGGTGTAGATTCCACTGTACGCGAGAATAATGTATATTTGGAGGCAAACTCAAAACTGTACGTTATAGAGAAGCTGATGACACATGGAAACCAGGAAGCAACTTCCAATATGATGGTAGAAATGAATGGTGAAGGAAGCTCTGCACAGATCGTATCCAGATCCGTTGCAAAAGGCAGCTCCAGGCAGATATTTCACCCAAGAGCAGTCGGTAAAAATCTCTGCCATGCTCATGTACAATGCGATTCTATTATCATGGATCACGCTGAAGTCAGCTCTATTCCGGAGATTAACGCAAAACATGTAGATGCAGCAATTATCCATGAGGCGGCTATCGGAAGGATCAATGACGAGCAACTTGTAAAACTCCGTACACTAGGAATGACAGAAGAAGAAGCAGAAGGAGTCATAATCGAAAACTTCCCTGAATTAAAAAATGTTAAAAAATAACTGAGGACGTAGTACTTTGTTAAAGTGTTACGTCCTCATCGTTGATTAGGGGTGTCCCTTTTTTTGCTGTTTTTCTATTTTTGAGCAAAGAAAAACACCATAAACCCTTGAGTTTACGGTGTCTTGCATCTTATGTCCAATGCGGAGAAAGGGACTTGAACCCATACAGTATTGCTACCACTAGAACCTGAATCTAGCGCGTCTGCCATTCCGCCATCTCCGCTCGACAAAAAGATATGATATCATAGGTTGACGGAAAATGCAAACACTTTTTTGAATTTTTTTGAAAAATTGTTGTTGTTCTTTCGGTGGAAGGAAAGTTAATTACAAATGTCTTTTAATGGGCTGATCGTAATACCTTCTTCTGCCATAGCTTTTCGGATTTTCTCAACGAAAAGAAGAGCTTTTTCGCCATCACCGTGAACGCATACGGAATCAGCCTGAATGGAAATATCTTTCCGGTGATTGTTGTAACTTTCAGCTCTTTTACCATGCGGATCACGCGGGCAATTGCTTCGTTCTCGTCTTTGATGACTGCACCTTCTTTGCGGCGGTTCACAAGTGTTCCGTCTTCTTCATAAGCGCGGTCTGCAAATACTTCGCTGGCTCGCTTTAAGCCCCCAGATCTTTTGCTGCACGGATCATTTCACTGCCAGAGAGTCCCATTACGATGATTTCCGGATCATAGGACTTAATAGCCTCACAGATAGCCTTTAGAAAGCTCATAATCTTTTTGCAGCCATATTATAGAGGGCTCCATGTGGTTTTTTGCTCTTTGCAGGCGCATATTATGGGCTTTGCACATACCTCCAAGAGCGCTGATCTGATACAGAGTATACGCTTTTTGCTTCTGCCGGAGAAACGGCCAGATTTCTACGTCCAAATCCCATCAGATCCGGAAATCCCGGATGCGCACCAATCTGAATCCCGGCCTCCTTCGTTTGCTCAATCGCAGTTGTCATCACAACCGGATCAGATGCATGAAAACCACATGCAATATTCGCAGAAGAAATCAGTGGAATAATCTTGTCATCATTTCCAATCGTATAACGGCCAAAACTCTCACCTAAATCACTATTTAAATCAACTTTGTACATAATAACATAACCTGCCCTTCTTTTTTATAAAATTTAATAATCTATATAGAAAATCAGAAGGTTCTGTAGATATATATCTACCTTTCCACATACATGACTTCTACACAAATTATAAATATTCAAAACATTGACTAATTAAATATATAATAACATAAAAATTGCATATGAGATATGTAAAACATGGATTTTCAACACGAAAAAAAAAGCAAGAAGCATAAGTCTCATCGGAATGTTTTGCATAACGGAGGCTGGGGTAATGCTTCTGCTCTTAGTGTTATTGTTCGAAAATTATTTCAGCAAGATAATTAATCAATTTTTAACAACCGCTCAATAAATCCGGTATCTGCATTTCCTTCACAGAATTCAGGATTTTTCATGATCCGGTACTGGAAGTCCAGATTTGTCTCAACGCCCAGGATCACCATCTCGTCCAGCGCAGACCGCATTTTCTGGATTGCAGCATCTCTGTCCGGTGCATGCACGATAACTTTCGCGATCATGGAGTCATACTCGGAAGGAATGCGGTAGCCAGTGTAAAGACCGGTATCAACACGCACACCATTTCCAGAAGGAAGGTGCAAATGTTTTACCACACCAGGACTTGGCATAAAGTTTTTCTCCGGAATTTCAGCGTTGATACGGCACTCAATGGCATGTCCGCGTGGTGTGACCTCTTCCTGAGTGAAGCTAAGCGGCTCGCCCATGGCAACACGGATCTGTTCAATGATCAGGTCTGTGCCTGTAACCATTTCTGTGACACCGTGCTCGACTTGAATACGGGTATTCATTTCCATGAAGTAGTAAGTTCCGCTTTGGTCAAGAATGAACTCGATCGTTCCGGCATTTGTGTAACCAACAGCTTTTGCGGCAAGAACGGCATCGTGGTTCATGGAAGCGCGGGTATTTTTCTGTGATAGCCGGAGAAGGGAGATTCTTCAATCAACTTCTGGTGGTTACGCTGTACAGAACAGTCACGTTCGCCGAGAGCCACTACATTTCCATGAGTGTCAGCCATGATCTGGATCTCTACATGGCGTGGGTTTTCAATATATTTTTTTCAATGTACATGGTGTCATCGCCAAATGCGTTGGCAGACTCTCTTTGAGCCATGTTGAAATTGAATTCAAAATCATCTTTAGAGCAGGAGACACGCATGCCCTTTCCACCTCCGCCGGAGGAGGCTTTTGATCATAACCGGATAACCGATTTCGTCTGCAAGCTTTTCGCCGGTCTCTACGTCATAGACTGGATCTTTCGTACCTGGAACGACCGGAACTCCGGCCTCCATCATTGTCTTTCTGGCGTGAGATTTATTTCCCATGCTGTCGATAACATCTGCACTTGGTGGATAAATGCAATGCCGTGTTCTTCGCACAGACGTACAAAGTCTGAATTCTCAGAGAGGAAACCAAATCCAGGGTGGATCGCATCGGCTCCGATGTTTAGGGCAGCTGTGACAATTTGCTGCATATTCAGGTAATTGTTTCTGGCAGGGCCTTCACCGATACAGATACGCTGGTCGGCGAGCTGTACATGAAGACTGTTTTGATCTTCTTTGGAATATACAGCGACGCTGCGGATTCCCATGTTTCGGCAGGCGCGGATAATACGAACAGCAATCTCTCCGCGGTTTGCAATCAATATTTTATGAAACATGGAACTCCTCCTCCTTAGTCATCCAGTTTCTTTACCTTAAACAGTGGCTGGCCATATTCGATTTTCTGTTCATTGCTGACCAGTACTGCTTCGATTTCACAGTCAAAATCACTTTCAATTTCGTTCATCAGTTTCATTGCTTCCAGAATACATACAGTCTGGCCGGCTTTTTACGCGGTCACCGACTTTACACGAAAGCTTTAGCTTCCGGTGAAGGTGCGGAGTAAAATGTTCCGACGATCGGGGAAGTAATGTATGTTTCTTCTTCCACTTCTCCAGAAGTCTCATCTGCAGTAGCAGCTTCCGGTGCAGCAGTTCCTGCAACCGGTATTCCCATACCTGGTGCAAATGGGACGGCAACGCTTTCGCCTGCGCGTTTACTCATTTTTATTTTAATATCGCCTTCCTGAATGGAAAATTCCTGCAGGGAAGACTCTTCGATAATCTTTACAAGCTTTTCAATTTTATCTAAATTCATGATGTCCTTCCTTTCTTTTTACTGGAATAATTTGCTGATTCGTTTTTTGCGACCAGACGGCAGTCCAGAACCTCTTTACAAGGCTGGTAGATCTGATGTCTGAATTCGTTCATTTCTTTTTTTGCTTCCAGTGCAAGGAGTTCCTGGGCTTCTTCTACAGTAACTGCCTGGAACTTCACTTTGTGATCTGTCTTTCTCTGAACCAGTTTTGGAATATCTACAGAGATGACTGTAGCAACTCTTCGCATATCCGCCGGTAGTCTGTCTGTCCGCCAGCAGAATGATTGGTTTTTCCATGGCTAGGTACCTGAACAGAACCGAATGCGATTCCATCAGAGATAATGTCTGTTGTTGACTTTGATGCAATAAATGGTCCCTTCCAGACGGCAGCCCATGCGGTCGAACTCACTCGTTACAACATATTCGGAAGATAGAAATGTCTCTTTTTTCCTGCCGCGGTAAATGCATCGTCCTGTGGTCCCATAATCACGCGCAGTGTAATGTTGTCCTGATCAAACTCGTTGAGATCCAGGCTTCTAGACAGGAAATAAGGCAAGTATCTTCTTTTGGCACGGAAACTGATATAGTCACCGTCTAAGAGGCGGCGTCCCTTAAATCCTCCAAGTCCACATTTGATGTTGGTAGAGCGGCTTCCCATAACGACCGGGATTTCCAGATAACTGGAAAATGCGATGTAAAGCCTGCGGCTTCCGGTACGGCAGCCACGAAATGAGAGGATATCTCCACGGTGCATATAGAGCGCCGTATACATTTTCACAGGCTTTCCGTTGACCTGTGGCTGAAAATCACCTCCCGTGATAGCGATGATCGTCTCGGAAGTAAATTCCAGTGTTGGTCAAGAAGAGTGAATTCGAGAACTGCTTCATTTTCCGGATTATCCAGAAGAAGATTGGCAATTTTGAAGGAGCGGCGGTCCATAACACCAGATACGCCGAACCCCTGGCTCTGATAGCCCGGGCGCCCACTGTCCTGTACAGTTGTAAAAGCATTCCGCCTTTTAAAATGCGAATTCCCATATTACACTCCTTTCTGGCGAATCACACACTCGTAAGTTCCCTGATTCACCTGTTCTTTAATCTCAAGAAAATCTTTTTCTGTGACCGGTACAAAATGAATATAATCACCGGCTTCGAAAAGGATTGGAATCTCGCGGTTTGGATCGTAAGTCTTTACCGGAGTCAGCCCCAGAAGCTGCCAGCCTCCAGGGGAATCGAGCGGATAGATTCCCGTCTGGGAACCGCCGATGCCGACGCTTCCTGCCGGAATCTTAATACGCGGATTTTTTGAGTCTTGGTGTGTGGATCCGTTCGTCCAGTCCCCCCAGATAAGAAAATCCAGGAAGGAATCCGAGCATGTAGATCAGATAGTCTTCACTGCTGTGGATATCAATTACTTCCTGAGTAGAAAGATTGGCATGCATTGCGATATTTTCCAGGTCAGGTCATATTCGCCACCGTAGCAGACCGGAATATCAAAGATCCGTGATGGAGCAGTTTCCTGGCTGACCTCAAGTTTTAACAGCTTTTCCAGACGCTCTTTTAATGCGCCGTAATTTACAACTCTTGGATCATAGTTGATCAGAAGACTTGTAAATGCAGGAATCATATCTTTGACTCCTTCAACATGCTGGCCTTCATCAGATGGACGAAGGCCGTAATTTTGCATTGATCTCTCGGGAGATCTTCTGTCCAAATTCAATCAGGACAGAAGAGTCACCGGCTGTGTGGATTTTAATTTCTTCCATAAAAACATCTCCTTATCCGAACAGTGCGCTCAGCTTTCCAAAAGGGAAGTGATTCCAAGGTATGCAGAGATTACAACTACAATAATTCCAAGGATCAGAAGCACGATCGGGTGTTTGTAGTTCTCGCCCATGATAGACTTCTTCTGAGATGCGATCAGACATACTCCCAATGTAATAGGAAGAATCAGTCCGTTGAGGGCACCTGCTAATACGAGCAGAGTTGCAGGCTGTCCGATGAGAGCCATAACAACGGTGCTAAGAGCGATAAATCCAACGATGAACCATTTTTCATTGTTGGCAATTGTCTTGCTGAAAGTTTTCAGGAAAGATACAGATGTGTAGGCGCATCCGATGATAGATGTAACAGCCGCACACAAAAGTACCAGTCCGAAGAAACGGTATCCGATCTGACCTGCACCCTGTAAAAATGCGTCGGCAGCCGGGTTGCTTGCATCAAGAGTTGTAGCTGGGGAAGTTGCAGTCTCAACAACAACGCCTAAGATTGCAAGGAACAGCAAGATACGGACGATCGTTGCAATTCCGATTCCCATAACAGAACTCTTGTTGATCTCTTTTTAAATTCTCTTCTTTTTTGTAATACCGGCATCGATCAGACGATGTGCACCGGCAAATGTGATGTATCCGCCAACAGTTCCACCAAGAAGTGTCAGAATTGCAGGGAAGATACTGTCCATAGGAGCAGTTGGTACAAATGTTTCCTTTACAGCCATTCCTACTGGTGGTTTTACAATCAGGATGACAACAAAAATAACGACGATCATGATACCACCAAGAATTTTTGTCAGTGTGTCCATTGCATCTAATGCATTTTTGTAAAGGAATACACAGATTGCGATTGCTCCTGCGAGGAAGAGCCATATGTAGTCGGGATGCCAAGCAAGCTGTTGAATCCGAGGGCACCGCCGCCAACGTTACCAATGTTGAATACAAGTCCGCCGGCTACAACGAGGAATGCGATCACATATCCAAGACCTGGCAGGACTTTGTTAGCAACATCCTGGCCACGCATACCGGATACGCATAAGACTCTCCATACGTTAAGCTGAACGATTGCTTTGCTAAAATAACTGATACTAAGATTACGAAGCCAAAGCTTCCTTTGAGGTTTCCTGTGAACTGTCCTGTCTGTGTAAGGAATCCAGGACCAATTGCAGAGGTTGCCATAAGAAATGCTGCACCAATGAGAGCACTGGCACTTTTTTTTGTTTGTGTTTTTCTCCATAACTACTCTTCCTTTCGATAAATTCTAATTTTTTGATACCATACGAATTGCTGCGTGCTGTACACTCTCGCAATTCTATCAGATATTCGCATATCGCGCAGCTTACGCCACGCTTCTAGGCTCATATCTGGGCATGTCATGAAATCTAACTTTCATTTTTGTGCAAGCACAAAATGAAAATAGATTTATGACACTGAAATCTATATAGTATACAATTATACAGAAACTCGGGGGAATACGCAAATAAAAAACAGAAAGTTTAGAAAAAAACTTTCTGTTTTTAACTACATTTTAACGGACTTCGATGCCATTTACCTCAAGATGGTCGTCAATCGCGATGACAAGACAACGTCTTCCATCGATTTCACGGGTCTCTACGAGGTCGGATCTTTCAGGATTAACTTTTACTACAATATCAGGTGTCTCAATCTGGAAAGTTTTTGACACTGGCAATGTTGGAAGCAAGGGAGAGTATTTTTCTCACCGACAGCTTCCTCAAAATTCTTATCGAAATGTTCCATTTTTTCTTCCGGGACTCCACTTCGCTCTAACAGGTGTTTCACGTCTGGACGGGACAGCTCCAGTGGGTCAGGAGATTCCTTGGCTTCTTCCATAAGTTCATTCAGATTGTCGTGGATATTGCGGACGGTGTCATAGTCACAATCCTCACCGAGTGTATCACTGACAAGAGACTGGAACGTTGTCTTTTTGATCCTTTGCAGTAAGCGGTGTAATATTGCCAAGTACATTTGCAATAAAGTCAGGTTGGAGATCTTCTGGTTTTTTTGGTAGTACAGGACGTGATGAACGTCACTTGCACGATCCTGGAAAGCCGGGAAGAAAACCGGTCGCAGGCATCTCCACGAACCAGTCACGGATACGGTCTTCAATATTGTTCTTTTTCGGCGTTATATGTAAGTCCGGCTTTCGTCAATTTTACCGGGCAGATACTGCACATGATATGTTCATATACGGTATCGGAAGCGTCGAACATTTCCATATTATCGGAAGATTTCCCTGGCACATCGTATGCAGCATGAATCAATATAATATAGTAGTTTTCCGCGAATTCGTAGTTCTCAATAACCTTGTCGTAGAATTCTTCCAAAAGCAGATCATCAGTAAGTTTCGTATCGCGCAGCCTTAAAAGGAGCTCCTGCGCGCCGCCTTCCAGCTCCTGGTCCAGCGGGAATTCCATAGTCATCAGGTTCTTGCCAACAGTTCCGGATAATGTATGCCTGAAAATGTCAAAATACTTGAAAGCTTCTTCCTCCGGCATGGAAAGAAAAGCTTTTTTCATCTCCATTTTTTTCTCTTTTTCATGATCCACATAACAGCCGCAGATACGGGTAATTGTGCAGTTTTCCGGGGTAAACTGCTTGCGGATCTCCAAAACTTCTTTTTATTCATAAATCAGATACACTCCCTTACGATATAGTTACCATAAAAGATAGTATAGAGAGTTTTCGGGGAAAATCAATGGGTTTTGGAAGAGGAGAAAAGTCGGATTTAAGAAAAATGTTCTTGACAAAGCTTTTTTTGTTATGTATACTTTGAAAGTCAAAATAATTGAAACTCAAATAAATTGAAGTTCAAAGAAAAACTTCAGAAAGGAAAGATATGAGTGCAAGATTTTTTGTGGAACAGGCTCCTGTGTCCCGGATTATGTTATGGATAATGATGGGGTTGCAGAGCTTGTAGAGACAAGTGATTCATGGATCAGAGAACGGACGGAATTGCGAGACGCCATATTGCAGTGAAAGAGACGACCGTGTCCATGGCGAATGAAGCTGCAAAACGAGCTCTTGATAATGCAGGAGTTTTACCAGAAGAACTGGATCTGATTCTGATGTCCACGATTTCTTCGGATGTCATTATTCCATGTGGCGCATGCGAAGTGCAAAAGGCCATTGGTGCAGACAAAGCAGTCTGTTTTGATTTAAATGGAGCATGTACTGGGTTTGTACTGGCATACAATACAGCATTGGCATACATAGAAAGTGGGATTTATCAGACAGTTCTGATCGTAGGAAGTGAATCGCTGTCCAGGCTGACGAACTGGAAGGACCGTGGGACGTGTATTCTTTTTCGGAGACGGCGCCGGTGCAGCAGTAATAAAAAAGATGAAAGAGCCAGTTATATTCCGGCGGCACATTCTGACGGGACTCGAGGAGAGGCGCTTTTGTGTCACAGCAAGCGAGAGGAGAATGGACTTCCTCTTCAGAAAAAATGATGAGATTGGCGGGAAACATTTGAACAGTGAAGACTATCTCATGCAGATGGATGGTCAGGGAGTATTCCGGTTTGCGATTAAGCAGGTACCGGAAGTCATTCAGGAAGTGCTGGAAAAAAAATGAAGTAAAACCAGAAGAAATCGATTGGTACATTTTACATCAGGCGAACCGGAGAATTCTGGAAGCCGTAGCAAAACGCATGGGTGAGCCGGTCGAAAAATTCCCAATGAACATGGAAGAGTATGGAAATACATCTTCCGCAAGTATTCCGATTCTGTTAGATGAAATGAACAGAGACGGAAGATTAAAACGAGGACAGAAAATCGTGCTGGCAGGATTCGGGGCAGGCCTGACCTGGGGCGCAACAATTATTGAATGGTAAAAGGAGAAAAAATTATGTTAGAGCAGATTAGAGAGATTATCGCAGAGAATTTAGCAATTGATGTGGAGAAGGTTACAGAGAGTGCAGATTTCAAAGAGGATTTAGACGCAGCAGGATTCTTTAGACCTCTTCGAGATGGTAACAGCATTAGAAGATGAATATGAGATCGAAATTCCGGAAGAAGACCTTCCGACACTCAAAACAGTCGGCGACGTAGTGAAGTATGTGGAAAATCACCAGAAATAGTTGAACCTACATTTTAATTAAAAGAAAATAGTAGATAAAACGAGAACGAGTAGGTTGTTAACAGACTAATTTTGCATATCCATAATTTGAGAAGAAGGTACTCTGGAGCGGCCGGTACTTAGGCGGTGTTCTTTAGCGCCTTATGTACCGCTGCCAGCGGAAGGTAGCGAAAAGTGCCTTCGATAAATTATGGATAGGCAAAAGGGTGCTGGGAACAAGATAGGAGTAATTATGCAGACAGAAATAACAAGACTTCTCGGAATAAAATACCCGATCATCCAAGGCGGTATGGCATGGGTAGCTGAGCATCATCTGGCAGCGGCTGTTTCAGAAGCAGGTGGTCTTGGACTTATTGGTGCCGCCAGTGGCTCCGGCAGAGTGGGTGCGTGAGCAGATACGGGCAGCACGCAAGCTGACGGACAAACCATTTGGAGTGAATATTATGCTTATGAGCCCTTATGCGGCTGATGTTGCGAAAGTAATTGTGGAAGAAGGTGTCCAGGTCGTGACGACTGGAGCCGGAAGTCCGGGAAAATATATGGAAATGTGGAAGGAAGCAGGAGTGAAAGTAATTCCTGTTGTTGCTTCTGTGGCTCTTGCGAAACGTATGGAGCGGGCAGGAGCAGATGCAATTGTTGCAGAAGGCTGCGAGTCTGGCGGACATGTCGGAGAGAGCACGACTATGACACTTGTACCACAGGTCGTTGATGCAGTCGATATTCCGGTTATTGCAGCTGGTGGAATCGCAGACGGAAGAGGGATTGCAGCAGCCTTCATGCTTGGTGCAAAAGCCGTTCAGATGGGAACTGCATTTGTTGTCACAGAAGAGGCACAGGTGCACCAGAATTACAAGGATAAGATTTTAAAGGCAAGTGACATTGATACAAGAGTTACAGGACGTACAACAGGACACCCGGTACGGGCACTTCGCAATGAGATGACAAAGAAATACTTGAAGATGGAACAGGAAGGTGCTCCATTTGAAGAGTTGGAACTTATGACTCTTGGAGGTCTTAGAAAAGCTGTCGTAGACGGTGATGTGAAGACTGGAAGTGTCATGTCAGGCCAGATCGCGGGATTGGTAAATGAGCAGATGAGCTGTCAGGCATTGATTCAAAAACTGGTCAGAGAAACAGACGCTTTGATAGGCACTCTGAATCTGTATGAAACCGAAGTGTAGTAATTGGGAGGATAAGAAATATATGAGTAAGATTGCATTTATCTATCCGGGACAAGGGGCGCAGAAATGTGGCATGGGTGCAGATTTTTACGAAAACAGCGCCAGTGTCAGAAAGCTCTTTGATGAAGCAGGCGAACGGCTGGGGCTGGATATGAAAGCATTGTGTTTTGAGGAAAATGATCTCTTTAGACCAGACAGAATATACACAGGCGGCTATGGTAACAACATGCCTTGCCATGACAGAAGTTCTGATGGAACGTGGAGTAAAAACCAGATATTACAGCGGGACTGAGCCTTGGCGAATACGCAGCCATCTCTGTGGCCGGCGGGCTGGAGCCGATCGATGCGATCCGCCTTGTGAGAAAACGTGGAATTTTGATGCAGCATACAGTTCCGGCAGGAGAAGGCGCTATGTGCGCGATTCTTGGATTAGATGCAGAGAAAATCGAAGCAGTGACAGCAGAGATTGAAGGTGTGTCTGTAGCGAACTATAACTGTCCGGGTCAGATTGTTATTACAGGAAAAACAAAAGCAGTTGAAAAAGCGGCAGAACATTTGAAAAGAGGCGGGTGCAAAACGTACCGTAATGTTAAATGTTAGTGGTCCGTTTCATTCTACGCTCTTACTCCCGGCGGCAAAGGAACTGGAAATGGAGCTAGATAAGACAGAATTTCATGAGCTTATGATTCCCTTATATTACAAATGTGACGGCAGAAACAGTTACGGATGTTCGTAAGAGTCCGGGATTACTTGTGACACAGCTTACATCGTCCGTTCGCTGGCAACAGAGCATGGAGAAAATGATCGCAGACGGAGTTGATACATTTATCGAAATCCAGACCGGGCAAGACTTTGGCAGGATTTATGAAAAAGATTGACCGAAGTGTCAAGGTCTGTAATGTAGCAACATGGGAAGATCTGGAAAAAGATCATATAGAAACAAGGCGAAAATGACAGGAGTTATAAATAAAATGGAAAAAAAAAGGTAGCAGTTGTGACAGGAGCTTCCAGAGGAATTGGTGCGGCAATCGCAAAGAGAGCTGGCAGCAGCGGGCATGTATGTTGTGATCAATTACTGTGGCAGCGAGGAAAAAGCACAGGAATTAAAGACAGAAATTGAGCAAAATGGAGGAGAAGCTTCTATATATAAATGTGATGTTTCTGACAACGTGGCATGTAAAGATTTTATTGGAAATGTGATCGCAGAATACGGACATCTGGATGTGCTGGTGAATAATGCAGGTATTACAAGAGATGGTCTGTTGATGCGGATGTCAGAAGAAGATTTTGACGCTGTGTTAGATACGAATTTAAAAGGTGCATTTCATACGATCCAGGCAGTATCCAGACAGATGTTAAAGCAAAGAAGCGGGCGCATCGTGAATATTTCATCTGTAGTTGGTGTGTCTGGAAATGCAGGACAGGCCAATTATGCAGCTTCTAAGGCCGGAATTATCGGACTTACAAAAGCTGTGGCAAAAGAGCTTGGCTCCAGAGGAATTACTGTGAATGCAGTAGCTCCTGGATTTATTGATACAGATATGACGCAGAGCTTGCCGGAAAAGGTTGTAGAGGCTACGCTTGCCCAGATTCCTCTTGGAAAATTTGGAGAGCCTGAGCAGGTGGCAAAAGCAGTTGCATTTCTCGCATCGGAAGATGCTTCTTATATTACCGGACAAGTGCTGCATGTAGACGGCGGCATGGTAATGTAGAAAGTGATGCAGGGGAAGGAGTACAAAAAAAGATGGCAAATAATAAAGTCTTAAAAAGAAGAGTGGTCGTGACCGGACTTGGTGCAATTACTCCAATTGGAAATAGTGTAGCTGAATTTTGGGACGGAATCCGCAAAGGTAAGGTTGGAATCGGTGAGATCACAAAGTTCGACACTACAGATTATAAAGTAAAACTGGCAGCAGAAGTCAAAGACTTTGTGCCGGGGCAATCATATGGATAAAAAGCAGCCAGACGTATGGAAGCATTTTCTCAATATGCGGTTGCAGCAGCCAGAGAAGCTTATGAAGATTCCGGACTGGAGATTGAAAAAGAAGATCCGTTTCGTGTCGGTGTGATGATTGGTTCCGGAATTGAAGCCTGCAGGTAGCAGAAAAAGAATACGAAAAAATCCGACTAAAGGACCGGCAAGAGTGAATCCGCTTATGGTTCCTTTGATGATTTCGAATATGGCAGCAGGGAAATGTATCAATTCAGCTTAGGTTCCGTGGAAAATGTACGAATGTCGTTACAGCATGTGCCACGGAACAAACTGTATTGGTGATGCATTCCGTGCAATTCAGTATGGTGACGCAGATAGTGATGCTGGCAGGAGGAGCAGAAGGATGTATCTGTGCCCACCGGTATTGTCGCAGGATTTACAAGCACTGACAGCACTTTCGACTTCTACAGATCCGATGAAGGCATCCATTCCATTTGATAAAGACAGGGATGGATTCGTTCTCGGAGAAGGTGCAGGTGTAGTTGTTCTGGAAGAACTGGAACATGCAAAACAACGTGGTGCAGTCATCTATGCCGAACTTGTCGGATACGGTTCTACAGGGAGATGCATATCACATTACTTCTCCTGCAGAAGACGGAAGCGGTGCAGCCAAAGCAATGGAACTTGCGATGGAAGAAGGCGGAATCGAACCTTCCCAGGTGGATTACATCAACGCACACGGAACCAGTACACACATCACAATGACCTGTTCGAGACACGTGCGATCAAACTGGCTCTTGGCGATGCGGCAAAAGATGTTGTGATCAACTCGACAAAATCCATGATCGGCCATCTGCTCGGTGCGGCCGGAGGTGTGGAATTTATCACTTGTGTGAAGACAATCCTAGGACAACTTCATCCATCAGACAGTCGGAACTGAAACTCCGGATGAAGAGTGTGACCTGAACTATGCGATCGGTGCGCCGGTAGAAAAGAAATCAATTATGTACTGACAAATTCACTTGGATTTGGCGGGCATAATGCAACAACTGTTAAAGAAGATATGAAGACTAGCGGAGAATTGCAGGAGGGACAAAGACATATGGAAATGGAGAAAATGATCGAACTCATAGATGCTGTGAAAATCAGATCTGACAGGCTTTAAATATGAGGAAGACGGTATCAAACTGCATTTGAGCAAGAAAGAAAATACATGCTATGTGACGGAAAAATGTGTCTGCACCGGTGAAATGACCGGAACAGCTTCTGCCGGAGTGGTTTCTGCTGAGATGGGAAAAACGAATGCAGAAGGGGATCAGACACTGGGAGAACAGAGGGAAGAAGCAGTCGGGAAATATTGTAAGTCTCCGCTGGTAGGAACATTTTATTCAGCACCTGCAGAAGATGCAGAAAGCTTCGTAAAAGTCGGAGACAGAGTAGAAAAAAGGACAGACACTTGCGGAATCGTTGAGGCTATGAAGCTGATGAATGAAATCGAAAGCGATTTTGATGGAACGGTTGCAGAGATTCTGGTAAATAATCAGGAAGGCGTGGAATACGGACAGCCGTTATTTCGCATTGCGTAGGAGGGACAATATGAAACATTTGGAACATCAATCAGATCAAAGAAATCATTCCGCACAGTCATCCATTTCTTCTGTTGGATTACATCGAAGATTATGTGCCGGGAGAATATGCAGTGGGATATAAATGCGTATCTTACAGAGAAGAATTTTTTGCCGGACATTTTTCCACGAAGAACCTGTCATGCCGGGTGTGCTGATCGGTCGAAGCACTGGCACAGGCCGGTGCGGTAGCGATTTTAAGCCTGGAAGAAAAATAAAGGAAAGATTGCATATTTTGGCGGAATTGATAAATGCAAATTCAAAGGAAAGGTCGTCCGGGAGACAAGCTTCGTCTGGAAACAAAGATTATCCGCAAAAAAGGGACCTGTCGGTGTCGGAGAGGCAGTTGCGACGTGGATGGAAAAGTAGTAGTCAGCGCGGTACTGACATTTGGTCGGATAGATAAGGTAACATAGAGAGTGTGATTAAGAAAGATGATTAAAAAAGATTGCGCAAACAGAGGAGAAATCGCGGTGCGTATCATCCGCGCCTGCCGTGAGATGGGAATTGAGACCGTAGCGGTCTATTCAGAGGCAGACAAAGAAGCACTGCATACCAAAGCTTGCAGACGAAGCCATCTGCATCGGGCCGGCTCCGTCATCTCAGAGTTATTTAAGTATGGAAAATATTATCAGTGCGCAACGGTGGTGAGCGGTGCAGATGCAATTCATCCGGGTTTTGGCTTTTTGTCAGAGAACAGTAAATTTGCAGAACTGTGTGAGCAGTGCGGAATTACCTTTATCGGGCCGCCGGCAAATGTCATTGCAAAGCTTGGCAATAAGCAGGAAGCAAGAAATACGATGATGAAGCAGGTGTTCCGGTCATCCCAGGAAGTAAGGAGCCAGTCTGTGAGGTGCATACCGGACTTTTGCTTGCACGGGAAATCGGTTACCCGGTTATTATAAAAGCGCCCTTTAGGAGGTGGAAAAGGCATGCGTGTGGCATATTCCGAAGAAGAATTCACGCAAAGCTTTCCAGACCGCACAGAAGGAAAGCCAGATGGCATTTGGCGATGATACCATGTATATTGAACATTTTATGGAGGAGCCGAGACATATCGAATTTCAGATTCTGGCAGATTCCTATGGAAATGTAGTGCATCTCGGAGAACGGGACTGTTCGATTCAGCGAAATCATCAGAAAATGATCGAGGAGGCTCCGTCAGCGGCGTTGTCTTCAAAGAACTCGAAAGAAGATGGGAGAGGCAGCAGTAAAAGCGGCAAAAGCAGCCGGTTATGTAAATGCAGGAACCATCGAATTTCTTTTTAGAGAACAATGATGCCTTTTATTTTATTGAAATGAACACCCGCATTCAGGTTGAGCATCCTGTGACAGAATGGGTGACGGGGATTGATCTTGATCAAAGAACAGATCCGTATTGCAGATGGACAGAAGCTTTCATTTACTCAGCAGGATATTGAAATCAATGGGCATGCCATTGAGTGCCGCATCAATGCGGAAAATCCGGAAAAAGGATTCCGGCCGTCACCTGGAACCATTACAGATCTTCATTTGCCGGGAGGAAAAGGAATCCGCGTAGATTCCGCAATTTACAGTGGATGCAGCATTTCTCCATATTATGATTCCATGGTTGCAAAGCTCATCGTCTGGGCAAAGAACCGGGATGAAGCAATCCAAGAAAAATGCAGAGCGCACTTGGAGAGGTTATTATTGAGGGCATCGACACGAATGTGGATTATCTCTATGAATTATTAAATAACCCGGTATATCAATCCGGGAGAATTTAATGTGAATTTCATAGATACTATAAAGCATTAAGGCATACAACAAATCGTGGAGTGAAAGAGTATAAGGAGTGGACATATGAAGTTAGATAATATGTTTAAGAAAAAAACAAGACGCCCTTCCGGAAAAAAAGGGCATATCGGTGGGAAACACCAAAGCCCGGAAGTTCCGAGGGACTTCTGGTGTTGATGTAACAAAATGTCAGAAAGCAATTATTACAGAGGATGTTATAACAGGCGGATATATTTGCCCGAAATGTCATGGATATTTCCGCATGCCGGCACCGGAGAGGATCGGTCAATTGCAGATGAGGATACGTTCGAAGAGTGGGACAGAGGAATTGAAAATACGAACCCGATTGGATACAAAGGGTATCCGGAAAAGGTGGAAGCATTAAAACAAACAACTGGATTAGATGAGGCAGTGGTGACTGGAAAAGCTGCAATTAATGGAATTGAGACAGCGCTTGGAGTCTGTGACGGACGTTTTTTAATGGCGAGTATGGGAGAAGTCGTAGGTGAGAAAATTACAAGAATGGTAGAACGTGCGACAGAAGAAAAGCTTCCGGTTATCATCTTTACATGCCTGGCGGAGCAAGAATGCAGGAAGGAATCGTGTCTTTGATGCAGATGGCAAAGACATCCGTCTGCACTGAAACGTCACAGCGACGCTGGACTTCTTTATATTACGGTGCTGACAGATCCAACAACCGGTGGCGTGACGGCAAGTTTTGCTATGCTTGAGATATCATACTGGCAGAGCCGGGAGCACTGATTGATTTGTCGCATTCCCGTGTCATTGAGCAGACGATCGGTCAGAAACTTCCGAAAGGATTCCAAAAGATCCGAGTTCTTAAAAAGAACATGGATTTGTAGACCAGATTGTAGAACGCCAGCAGATGCGGCAGACGCTGGGGAAAATCCTGAAAAATGCATCAGACTGGAAATGAAAAAGTCGAAAAAGCAACAAAAGAATTTCAAAAATAGAAAACCAGATCAAAAAACTCTGGAAGCTTGGGAGCGTGTACAGATTTCAGAAGAAATGACCGCCCGGTTGCAGGTCACTATATAGAAGCTTTGTTCCAGGATTTTGTAGAACTGCATGGAGATCGGTATTTTGCCGATGATCCAGCAATTGTCGGAGGAATCGCAACCTTTCACGGAAGAGCAGTGACAGTCATTGCCAGGCGAAGGGACAGAATACAAAAAAAAGAGAATATCGGACAATAATTTGGTATGCCGTCACCAGAAGGCTACCGGAAGGCATTGCGTCTTATGAAGCAGGCAGAAAAAATTCCACCGCCCGGTCATTTGCTTCGTAGATACGCCAGGAGCATTTTTGCGGAATTTCCGCAGAAGAGCGCTACTAGGGAGAGGCGATTGCAAGAAATCTGTA
>VOFJ01003699.1_pt1 | contig 32441 bp, 61 predicted proteins | sample 5384081 | NCBI WGS metagenome assembly VOFJ01 (sample SAMN12384729, study PRJNA508395) | human gut metagenome | isolation source: healthy gut I | host: Homo sapiens | reverse complement strand
GATATGCTTTTCGTCTTCCGTTCCGCCAGACACGGATATTTTGGAAAGTGCGTCATTCCATAGCTGCCGGCAGGATGCCAGTGTCGCATCAAAATCCCACGCATTCATTTCCGAATGCAGGTTCTCTTCTGCATTCCTCATACTGGTAAAAGAGATACCGCTTTTCATCAGAATCTGATCGCCGGTTTCCGTATCAAAGTCTGCATAGAATCCAAGATGTTTGCCTACATAAGAAGTCACGTCCGAATGATCCGGGCATTCCTCACTACTTCCTGATAGCGTTCGCTCTCTATATCTCCACGTTTGCGCGTCCAGTCATCCGGTATATCGGCCGACCATACGCCATGCGACCGGAACGGTCTCGAGAACTCGGCATAGAAATAGACGGTATAATCTGCTTTACCGTCGCCATTCCCCCAACCGCCGCCTTCGGGAGGACATTTCATCTCTCCGCGGATCGTATGATCGTTAATCACTTCAACAGCTTGCCAAGTGGAAGTTCCCCCACCCTTCTCGCTGCAGGTCTATCTGGATACGCGATTCTTTACTTTCAGGGAATGTAAACGCAACATTCCGCTATGAGGAAGTGCCGTTGCCTCCGCTTTTATCTGATAATCCGTCAGCATCACAGTGTAATAACCGGCAGAAGCTTCTTCCGAAGACTTGTCGTACCGGGACCGATATCCCTTATCCGGATCGTCCGATGTACCCGAAAATGTATGCAGTTTCCCTACCGTGGGCATAACCAACAGGTTTCCCAGATCGCCATACCAGCCAATCCCGCTCATTTGTGTAAAAGCAAAACCTTCGATAGAAGTATGCTCGTCACTATACCTTGGGACCGTTATCCCCTCCGGTAATCGTATTGGGACTGACCTGTACCATACCGAACGGTGCCGTTGCTCCGGGAAAAGTCTTCCCCAGACCATGATAAGAACCTCCTGCATCCATACTGGTGGATGCCCCCGATAAAAGGGTTTACATAAGAAGAAAGGGACTGCTGCTCCTCCGACCGGTCTTTTCACTGAGCCACAGGAAGTATAAATTGCACCAAGAACCAATAAACACACACTAATCTTTTTTTTTTCATAATGCTATCGATTGATAAGAATGGGACAAAGATACTATTTTATCTCCAACACTTCATTTCCGTTCTCCGCATTCTAAGTGTTTATTACATCATCAGAGGATACAATCACAAACTAACCGGCGAAAGCTAGGGATACTAATTTATTCCTCCCTACAAACTAATTGACAAGTAAGGACTCATTATTGCCAGGGTGTACAGGGTAACCGATTAAGGTGTACAGGTTAATTTCCGCCAAGGTGTACAGGCTGGTCAGTTATCCTGTACAGGGTAATTATTCAGAGTCGGGAGTTAACTATTAGTTTGTTATAGGCTATGATTTAGTAAGACTGGAGGATAGCAATAGTTTAAAGAAGGGGGCATGATAAAAACATCCTTTATACACAAAGTTTTCAACATTCTATTTGTTATTTGCAATATACCGGTGTAACTCACTGTTAATAAGGATAATGAAGCATTGCAAATGGACTTTTTATTTGCAATGCTATTTGTCATTTGCCATTATTCTTCTTGCTGTTTATATATGACAAATGACAGGTTCATTTATTTCTAATCTTGAATATAACACCATTTAATAGGGATTAATCATCATTTTGATGCAGTAGCTCAGAATATTATGCCATCATCTAATGAAAAACTTTTTCGTTTTTATTTGCTTTATTCAACACTTCTCCATACATTTGTTGCCGTACACACTGGTAAAGCGTTATTGGTCGGTACATTTTATTGATTACGGAAGCGTTTTAAAGATATTATCTTAGTTGGAAACTTCGACACTTTTCAATGTAGCTAGATAATAGACAACTAGAACGCTCACGTACCTTTCCTTGTTATATCTGTTCATAGGCATTGTTATATGCATAATGTCTCTATGGATATACTAGATAAAAAGGGCGTGAGTTGTTGTTTATATTAGCTACAGGGCAGTCGAAGGTCTCCAACTAGATATAATCAACAATCCTCACGCCTTCTTTATTTGTATAACCATCCACTTGGGGATTGATGGATATCTAGTATTTGTATTTGTATGAAAAATCATGTTCTCAGTTTTTTTCATTGGTTCGCCTTGATACTATTCTTATCAGGGATGTTTATCTGTCAGGCCTATGCGCAAAGAACTACCGTTAAAGGTATTGTAAAAAGATCATTCAGGAGAAGCACTTATCGGTGTGAATGTTATGGAAAAAAGGAAAGACCAATGGGACCATAACCGGTAGTGATGGAATGTTCAGTCTGAATGTATCTGGAAAAAAAGCCGGTATTAGTATGCTCTTATATCGGTTATGTAACGGAGGAAGTTCCTGTCATCGGCCAGGAAATGCTCACAATCACGCTAAAAGAAGACACCGAAGAACTGGACGAAGTGCTGGTTATCGGTTACGGCACGGCTAAGAAAAAAGACCTGACTGGTGCTATTTCCCGTGTAAAAGCAGAAAAAAATGGAAGCAGAAGCTCCACGGTCTGTCCAGGACCTGCTACGTGCCAGTGCAGCCGGTTTATCCATCAGTATGTCTACCGATGCAGCCGGTACTGCCGACCTGCAAATACGAGGGAAAACACGTTAAGCGCAGGTTCAGCTCCCCTGATCGTACTGGACGGTGTCATTTACGACGGTTCCATGCAGGATATCAATGCCATGGATGTCGAAAGCATCGATGTTCTGAAAGATGCCAGTTCAGTCGCTGTCTATGGGGCCAAAGCAGCTAATGGCGTTATTGCCATTACGACAAAAAAGGGGAATACGGGTAAGCCGATTATCACTTTTAATGCCAATGTCGGCCTGGTACATAATTCCCGACTGCCTAAAACTGTCGACGGAGCAGGCTTCCTGGCTTTCCGTCAGGAATATGCAGAAGGCTTGTTGTCACAAGACGAGTTAACCGCACAACCTGGCAAATATGCCGACCCGCGAACTTTGTCATCGATGGGAATCGATCCTTTGACATGGTATAATTACGATCAGAAAAATTCGGGTTCAGCCCTGCCTGATGACAAGACACTGGTCACGACCTGGCTGACCCGTCTGAATCTACAGAATATCGAGATTGAAAATTATCTGAACGGCGTGGAAACCAATTGGGATGACATTGTTTATCAGACCGGCCTGCAACAGGATTATACCACCAGTATTTCCAACCGTACGGATAATTTCTCTTATTACTGGTCGTTAGGATATGCCGACCGTGAAGGAGTAAAAACCGGTGACCGCTACCGGAACTTCCGCTCACGACTGAATCTGGAATCAAAGGTTACTTCTTTTTCTTACTGTCGGACTGAATTCCCAGTTCGCAACCCGTATCGGCGGTTACCTGGCTGCCGATGTCGACCAGCGTGAACATAATTCGCCTTACACGACCAATGAAATTTGACAACCTGGATAGTCCGTACCGAATGTATCCCTCCCGGCGACAACAATACAAAAAAATCCGTTCTTCGACAACCTGTACCGTGACAGACGCGATATAAACCATGATTTCAATGCCAATTTGTATGCCATCCTGAAACTACCCTTCGGCCTGGAATATCAAATGAATTTTACTCCCCGTTACCATTGGTACGAATACATGAACCATGAATCGTCCCAGCATCCCGAATGGGCCGGAGAAGGCGGCAAGTCGGAACGTAAAAACGAGAAAACGTTCAACTGGCTACTTGACCATATTGTACGCTGGAAACAGGAGTTCGGAAAGGATCACCGTGTAGAAGCGACATTCCTGTTCAATGCGGAAAAAGGACAATGGTGGCAAACGGTAGCCAAGAACCAGCAATTTACCCCGAGCGACGTACTGGGATATCATAACATCGGAGCAGGAGCCATTCCTTCCGTTTCCAGTAACGATACTTATAAAACGGGGGATGCGCTGGATGGGACGTATATTCTACTCTTTCAAGGATAAGTATCTGATCACAGCCTCGGTACGCCGTGACGGTTATTCCGCTTTCGGGCAGATGAATCCGCGTGCCACATTCCCTGCCGTGGCTTTAGGATGGGTCTTTACTTCCGAAAAATTTATGGAGGCATCGGGTAGCTGGCTGAATTACGGGAAGCTCCGTTTCTCCTGGGGACAGAACGGGAACAGGGATATCGGTCAATATGATGCGCTGGCTTCCCTAACTCCGGACTGCATCCCTATATCGACCAGAACGGAAATGTGTATGTTACCTCCCAGATATACATCAACCGTATGCCGAACAATACATTGAAATGGGAACGTACTGCCTCTTATAATATAGGTATCGACTTCTCTGTGTGCGGTGACAGACTAAGCGGTAGCATGGAAACCTACATGGCCGAAAAACCAACGATCTGCTGGTTAACCGCTCCCCTGCCCTCTATTTTAGGATATGACAATGTGAAGGCCAACCTGGGAACACTGATCAACCGCGGTTTTGAACTGACCTTAAATGCCAATGTGATAGAGAACAGAAACTTCTCCTGGAATTCAAGCGGAACCTTCTCTTTCAACCGGCGGAAAATCAAACATCTGTACGGAGACAAAGAAGAAATAAAGGATGCCGACGGAATGTGATCGGTTATAAAGAAGCGGACGACCCTTATAACAAATGGTTTATCGGACATGATACGGATCAGATCTGGGACTATGAACGCGACGGCGTCTGGCAACTCGGAGAAGAAGAAGAGGCTGCCAAATATGGGAATAAGCCGGGTGATTTCAAATATATCGACCAGAACAATGACGGGGTAATGGATAATGATGACAAAATATTCAGGGTTACACCACTCCACGCTTCCGCTGGTCCTGGAGAAATGAGTTCACATTCTATAAGAACTTCAATTTATCCTTTATGGTGTATTCGCACATCGGGCAATACGGGACCTTCAACCGGGCAGCCAATACGGGAGGAATGTTCGACCGCTACACCGTTGTAGATATCCCGCGCTGGACAAAAAGATAATCCGACGAACGATTATGGACGCCTGGGCTCCAAGAACATCGGCAGTAATTACGTAAAAGAAAACATTCGTACGTATGGAAAACATCACACTGTCATATAATGTGCCGCAGAATTTCCTGAAAAAGATTCTCCGTACAGAACATGCGTTTCTCCGTTGCCGTCCGTAATCCGTTCGTCATCACGGGATGGACTTTCGGTGATCCGGAAGGCGGCGACACAACGCTGAGAACCGTCAATTTCGGCGTAAACTTTACTTTATAAACATTGATTAACCCATAAGAATTAAGATTATGAATCAGAATAATAAAAATACCTAGTACTGGCTTTAGCAGCCTTACCTTTACTGAATTCCTGCAATGACAGTTGGCTCGACCCGAAGCCGCTATCTTTTATACTCCCGAAAATACCTATGTAGATGCTGCCGGTTTGTATTCGGCACTGGTTGCCTGTGAACGTAATATGCGCCACGAATTCTTTACGGACGGTGCCCCGATCCTGACGGAAATGTATACCGCAGATATTGCCGTACATGGGAAAACCGACGAAAGCGGTTCGTTGGTGGACTTCGATAACGAGATGCTTCCTGCCCGAACCAAGAATGATATGAAAGGCAAGAACGGCTGGTATTGGGCAGAAGGTTTTTAAAGGAATCAAGTATGCCAATATTGTGATCAGTCGTCTGATGCCGCCACTTTCAAGGATGAGGCGGAACGGAATGCCGTACTGGGCGGAGCCTATTTCACCGCTCCTATCGTTACTATAAACTCACCCACCAATTCGGAGACGTTCCCTGGTTGAGTGAAGAAATTACCCGGCCGAAACTCGACTTTTACTCCTATGACCGTTGGAGCATTCTTGAGCAATGTAAAAAGATATGGAATTTGCATACCAATGGGTACCCGAACAAATGGACCGGGGCCGGGCCAACAAAAGATGCCTGCGGTATGTTACTGATGAAGATATGTATGTCATTGGGAAACTTTTGACCGGGCCATCGAAATCGGAAAGGAAGTCGTCGCACGGCACCGCTGATGACACAGCGCTTCACGACCAACCAAAACAAGCCCAATACGAATTTAATGCATGACCTGCATAGTGTAGAAGCCAAAATAGACATGAGCAATACGGAGGGCATCATGTATGTGGTAGCCTACCCCGACATCGTCGAAGCCGGAGACAAACGTATTTATACGATGCGTAACGGACTCCCTTTACTGGGCAAAGGCAGCGATCAAGACACCCGACGGAAGTCAGGAACAGCCATCGTCCCTGCATCCGAAGATAAAAACACGGAAATTGACAATGATGCCAATTACGGCCGTGGCATCGGAACCTGTCGTCCTACGAATTATTTCCAATATGAGATCTGGACCGACAAGGAAAAGAAATGACCTGCGCAGCCCGAACAATCATGACAGCTGGAAACGTATGGAAGACCTGCGGTATAATGAGCCGAGCCTGAAGAAGAACAACAGCCCGTGGTATGGCCAGCAACTGGTACGTCCGAACGACATCTCCGTGGCAGACTCCATCCGTTGCTGGTACATGTGGCCACATTATAAACTGTTTGTCCCGGACCCAACGAAAACCCAGGATCTTCAGGGTGGCGAAACACCCTGGTACATCTACCGTTCAGCAGAAACCTATCTGATGATGGCCGAATGTTATTACTGGAAAGGCGACAATGCCAACGCCGCCTCCATGCTGAATATCGTCCGTGCACGTGCCGGAGCCGAGCCTTTGACCGGCACGATCGGTATAGCAGAAGTACTGGCTGAACGTGCCCGTGAGTTGTATTATGAAGAGAACCGCCATGTAGAACTGGTCCGTATATCCTATCTGTATGCCAAAAACAGGCAAAGCATGTGAGGCTTTCGGAGGACGTATCTATACCCTGAATAATTTCTCAGGACCAGGTGGAACCGGAACAAACAACAAAGATGCAGGCGTGAATTTCTATTTTGACTGGGTGATCAAACACAATAACTTCTATAATAAAGGTATCGTTATCCCTTATGGCGAATATCGTCTGAGTGTACATCATGTACTGTGGCCCGTTCCGAAAATGCGATCAAGACAAATACCGGAGGAGTTATCAATCAGAATATCGGATATCCGGGAGCAGAAAACAATATCACTCCCCTGAAAGTAGGCGAAGTAATTCCTGAAACAGAATAGACCAATGATAAGAAGCGCAATTCATTAGAAACATCAACAATGCGCTTATGCCCCGGACGATCGGAAGAAAGTGGAATACACCGGATTCGGAGACTCCGGGGCTAAAAAACAAAATACCGATTGACTGGTGTCCAATTTCTTATCGGCATAAACCTCAAATCAAACACCAGATCAATCGGTATATTTTTTACAACTTTATTATTCGTAATATCTTATCTGTCGCCCCCGGCATTGCCATTTACAAACTGTCCGGCACTTTCGCCCGCAGCGTCCAGCACTTCATGATAGGTCAGCAGTTCGTCCATCTTCTCGCAGAAAGATTGTTTATCTGAAACGGAGAAGCCGCCTCCCACCTTGATCAGGTCTTTTTTTGCTTCCTTGAACTTATGATATTTCCGGACCGAATAAAAACAGGGATGCCATAAACTGCCGCTTCAAGCGTGTTATGAATACCCGCTCCGAAAACCGCCGCCAATATAAGCGATCGTTCCATACCGGTAGATAGAAGACAATAAACCGAAACTGTCGACAATCAGACAATCTTTACCTTCCGCCAGAGACTGGTCATGAAACACATCGGACAAGCGGACAGACGGGCGTTTCAACAACGACTCGATATACATCAGATGTTCCCGGTGAATCTCGTGCGGAGCGATGATCAGCTTCATCTCCGGATGCTCGTTGAAATAAGGGATCAGTATCTCCTCATCCTGCGGCCAGGAACTCCCGGCTACAAGGGTCAATCTTTTCTCCTTTCCTCCTTCACAGACAAAAATGTTCCACTGGCGATAACTCACGTGCCTGGATTACGGGACATCCAGTACCCGATCGAAACGGGTATCTCCCGTAACAGTTACATTCGTTATCCCAACTCTTTCAGCAAAGCTGCCGAACGGTCATCCTGCACAAACAAATGCGTAAAGCAGTACAGCATCTTCCTGTACGGATAACCGAACCACTGGAAGAACAACTGATCGCGACGGAATATGGATGAAATGATGTACACCGGGATATTGCGATGCTTCAACTCTTGCAGATAGTTTCCCCAAAACTCATACTTGATGAAAACAGCCACAGCAGGATTCGCCAGATTCAGGAACTTCTTTACCCGGTAAGGCGTATCGAAAGGCAGATAGCAAACGATATCCGCCCCGTTATAATTTTACGGACTTCATATCCCGAAGGGGAAAAGAAAGTAAGTAGTATTTTATACTCCGGATGTTCCGCCTTGATCTTCTCCATCATCGGACGTCCCTGTTCGAACTCGCCCAGGGAAGAAGCATGAAACCAGATGTACTTCGCATTCCGGTCTATCTTCTCACGAAAATGAATGGAATTCGTTTTCCACTGCCCCAGACGCATGATCCGGGCCTTCTTATGGAATGGAGAAATCAACGCAATGAAAATGCGTAAAAGTGGATTGCCAGACTATACATAACTTATTTAAGCACTTCAATCGCTCTTTCGATACGGCGAATAGATTCTTCTTTTCCTAATGCTTCTGTAATATCAAAGATATGCGGACCTTTGCCTTCACCGACAAGGGCCAGACGAGTTGCATTCATTATATTTCCCAAATGGTAGCCTTTGCTTTCAATCCAGGCTTTTACCTCTTCTTCCGTACCTTCGATATCGAACGGTTCACGTGCGCGAAGCACTTCGATCAGTTCGGCAAGCTGGGCGGCACTGTCTTCCTTCCAGCGTTTTTTGCGTGTCTTTTCATCATATTCCGTCGGAGCGATGAAGAAGAACGAGCAAAGATCCCACAAGTCCTTGATAAAGGTGGCACGGTCTTTCATCATGGCTACGACCTTCTCCACATAGGCTGGGTCTGCTTTCACGCCGTGGCTTTCGAGGATCGGCATAAAGAGGGCTGCGGCTTCCTTATTGTCTTTAGCCTGGATATACTGGTGGTTGAACCATTTTCCCTTTTCATAATCAAATTTGGCTCCGCTCTTGCTGCAACGGCTCAGATCGAAGCTATGGATCAGTTCGTCCATGCTCATTACTTCCTGATCATTACCAGGATTCCATCCCAACAAGGCCAGGAAGTTGACAACCGCTTCGGGCAGGTAACCGCTCTCGCGATAACCAGAAGAAACCTCACCGCTCTTAGGGTCATGCCATTCCAACGGGAATACAGGAAATCCCAGGCGGTCACCGTCACGCTTGCTCAACTTGCCGTTGCCTTCCGGTTTCAATAGCAAGGCCAGGTGGGCAAACTGCGGCATCGTATCCGCCCAACCCAGATAACGGTACAGCAATACATGAAGGGGAGCGCTCGGCAACCACTCTTCGCCACGGATCACGTGCGTCACTTCCATCAGGTGATCGACCACGATATTGCCAAATGGTAAGTGGGCAACTGGTCGGCTGATTTATATAAGACTTTATCGTCCAGGATAGAAGAGTTGATTACCACTTCACCACGGATAATATCATTCACATGAATATCTTCGTTCGGCTCGATCTTGACACGGACAACATACTGGTTTCCGGCATCGATCAACGCCTTTGTTTCTTCAGCAGAAAGAGTCAGCGAGTTGCGCATCTGCATACGAGTGGATGCATCATATTGGAAATTGGGAATTTCCTTCCGTTTGGCATCCAGCTCTTCGGGGGTATCGAATGCGATATAAGCACAACCGGCATCCAACAACTGATCGACATACTTCTGTAAATAGCTTTGCGTTCACTCTGACGATAAGGCCCGTATTCGCCTCCGAAGCTCAACACCTTCGTCGAATTTGATACCCAACCAGGTAAGCGCTTCAATAATATAAGCTTCCGCTCCGGGAACAAAACGCTGCGAGTCGGTATCTTCAATACGAAGAATCAGATCTCCACCATTCTGTTTTGGCAAATAGATAGTTGTATAAAGCTGTACGAACACCTCCGATATGCAAGGCCCCAGTGGGACTCGGTGCAAATCGGACTCTAACTTTTTCCTTTGAGTCATAATTATTTCATTCTATAATAATGCGTCAAAGTATTCCTTTTTTCTCTTACTTTAAACTTTTTTTTCTCTTATGTACATTTCTTTTTTATGCCCTCAAATGAGAATCTTATGAAACTAAAAAACTATAGCATACATCCAGCCGTATATTTCATCGTGGCATCTTTGCTGATCGCCTACTTTTTTCCTCGCGAGGGAAAGTTCCGTTACCAGTTCTACGAAGGCAAGCCCTGGAGGTACGGATTACTGACGGCACCAAGCGATTTTCCTATCTACAAGACTGATGCAGAAGTCGATGCCGAGAAAGATAGCGTTTTGAAAAACTTCGAACCGTATTTCCGTATGGATGCGACTGTCGAGAACACAGAAGTCGACAAATTGCGAGCCGCCTATGCCAATGGCCTGAACCGAAAAAGCGACACCAGCCTATATGCATTATATCGAAAATAGTTTGATCAGCCTATATAAAAACGGGATTATCTCATCACAGGAACAGGAAAAACTGAAAATGGATAACTATGAGCGTGTCAATCTGCTGAAGAACAACATCGCCCACTCCCGGTATGCCAGTGACTTTTTCACCATAAAAACGGCTTATGAGTTTATTATAAACAATTGTCCGTCGCGTCTGGACAAATCGGTCCTGCAATCCTGCGATATAAATAACTATCTGAAGGAAAATATATCGTATGATGAAGCGATGTCGGAGAAAGTGAAAGACGATATGCTCCGAGCGTATCCCTGGCAAACGGTATGGTACAGGCCGGAGAACGTATTGTAGACAGGGAGAGATTATTGATAACCATACCTATAATGTACTGCGTTCATTGAAGATTGTGCACGAGACCAAGTCGGGCGGTGCACAACGCCAAAGCATTATTCTCGGAGGGCAGTTTGTATTGGTCTGCGGCATCATCTTCTGCTTCTGGCTGTACCTGTGGTCTTTCCGGTTGAAAATCCTGCATAACAGGAGGAATGCGCTTTTCCTTATTCTCATGCATATTTGTCAGTTGCATATTAACGGAGTTATGCGTCACTTATGCGCTGTTCAATGTTTATATCCTGCCTTATGCGATCGTGCCTTATTGTTGTTCGACCTTCTTCGATTCGCGTACTGCCCTATTTACGCATCTGGTCATCGTGCTGATCTGTTCGCTGATGGTACCTTTCCCGCATGAGTTCCTGCTTTTGCAGATCATCGCCGGAATGGTGGTTACATTCAGTCTGAGAGACCTCTCGGAACGTTCGCAACTGATTCGCTGCGCATTCCTGATCTTTATGTCCTATACGTTATGTTATATCAGCCTTGCCCTCTATCAGGAGGCAGACTTCAACAAGATCAACTGGTTGATGCTTCTATACTTCGGTATCAATTTCATCCTGCTGATGTTTACCCATCCTGGTTTATATGCTGGAAAAAAACATTCGGATATGTATCGAGCATCACGCTGGTGGAACTATCCAATATCAATACGCCTATTCTTAAAAAGTTGTCGGAAACATCTCCCGGAACATTCCAGCATTCCTTGCAGGGTTTCTATCCTGGATCGGAAGCCGCTGCAAAAATCGGGGCAAATGCCCAACTGGTCCGTACAGGAGCCATGTATCATGATATAGGAAAGATGGCAAACCCGGCTTTCTTCACCGAAAACCAAAGCAGCGTGAATCCGCACGGCCAACTGACTTTCGACCAGAGTGCCAAAGTAATCATAAATCATGTCACCGATGGAGTCAGGATTGCAGAAAAAGGCATTGTTGCCCAAGGCCGTCGTTGATTTCATCCGTACACATCACGGATTAGGAAAAGGCTAAATATTTCTATAATTCATTCAAAAAAACCAATATCCGGATAAAGAGATCGATGAAAAGGCGTTTACTTATCCGGGGCCGAACCCGTTCTCGAAAGAGACTGCCGTCCTGATGATGGCTGATTCCGTAGAAGCCGCCTCCCGCAGCCTGAAAAGAGCATACGGAAGAAAGCATCAGACAGTTGGTGGATAAAATTATTGACGGACAGATAGCAGACGGATTACTGAAAAGTGCCCCGCTGACGTTCCGGGATGTAGAGACGATCAAAAGCGTGTTTGTCGACAAGCTGAAAACAATGTTCCACACCCGTATCAGTTATCCCGACCTGAAGAAATAGTTTCAAGCAATCCTCCACAGGCGTCTTCCAGCAAATCGAGTACCAACTCAAAACCGGAGGCGCCCCCGTAATACGGATCGGGGACATGGTCATACAGCTTGTTCTGGGAATATTCCGTCATCTGATGTATTTTAGCTACAGATTCCAGATCGGGGAGCTTTCCGTTTCAGGTCATCTATGTTACGGTTGTCCATTCCGATAATCAGATCAAAATCATAAAAGTCAGTCGTACGAACCGGACGGGAAATAGAATCCAGTACATATCCCCAGTGGGAGGCATGCGCCCTCATCCGCTGATCGGCTCGTTCTCCCTCATGGTATCCCATGATACCTGCCGAATCGACTTCTATATAATTGTCAAGCCCTGCATCCTTTACCAGCTTCTTCATCACCGCCTCAGCCGACGGAGAACGACAAATATTCCCCAGACAAACAAACAAACAATATCTTATACTCTTTCTTCTCTCCCATAATTTTCAATTCTCAATTTTCAATACTCAATTATCAAGCCGGGTCCACATCATAATGCACCAGCAATTGCCTGAATGGCAAAATAGCGTTGCATCTCTGAATGGACAGCCTCCAGTATTTCCCTGACAGGGGCAATGGCGGCGGCTATCTCTATTTTCAACACAATCTTCTTGATATGCAAAGTCTGCACACGTGTTACCGGAGGAGTGACAGGTCCCAGTACCCGTTCTCCGAGACGGGCATGCAGTTTCTCGGCATAGATCACCGACAGTTCCTGCAAAACCGACTCATTGCGGCTCCGGAGCACCAATACGATCAACCGATAATAAGGAGGATACCGGAACATGCTGCGCTCGCTCAACTGCAAACGAACCATTTCCTTATAAGCAAAATGCTGCACCATCCGTATCAGAGGATGTTCCGGCTGGGAAGTTTGCAAAACAACCGTACCACGTTTATCCCTTCTCCCCGCCTCGTCCGCTTACCTGCACCATCAGTTGGAAAGCACGTTCGTGAGCTCGGAAATCGGGATAGTTCATCAGGTTATCGGCATTCAGGATTCCAACAATACTGACATTTCCAAAGTCCAACCCTTTCGACAACATCTGTGTTCCGATCAGTATCTGCGTCTTTCCTTTCTCGAAATCCGAAATAATACGTTCGTAAGCCGTACGGGTACGGGGCGCGGTATCAAAAATCCAGCCGCTCTACTTTGGCTGCCGGAGACAGGGAAGCAATCTCCTCTTCCACTTTCTCCGTACCGAATCCCATCATTTTCAACTCCGAACTCTGACATTCCGGACAATGGGGCGGTAACTGGATTGTATATCCGCAATAATAATGACAAACCAGTTGATTATGGTATTTATGGTAAGTCAGACTGACATCGCAATTCACACAATGAGGCACCCATCCGCAACTCTTACACTCGATCATCGGAGCAAACCCACGCCGGTTCTGAAACAGGATAGCCTGTTCACCACGTGCGATAGCGGCATTCACCTTTTCAACCAGCAAAGGAGAGAAAAGCGTATCCTTCATAATCTTTTTTACGCTTCAGTTCCTTTATATCCGCCGTGATAATCTCCGGCATCAGACAGTCGCCGAAACGGGTTGTCAGTTCGACCAGTCCATATTTGCCGGTCGTTGCATTGAAATAGGAATCGATCGAAGGAGTAGCCGATCCCCAGTAAAGTCTTTGCCCCATGCATCCCAGCCAATACGATCGCGGCATTACGGGCATGATAGCGTGGTGCCGGATCTTGCTGTTTGTAGGTGTTTTCGTGTTCCTCATCTACGATAATTAGTCCCAGATCCTTAAACGGGAGAAAGAGAGAGGAACGAACACCCAGTACGACCATGGGCTCGCCACCGTGAAGAAGTTTGTTCCAAACTTCCACCCGTTCGTTATCAGAAAATTTGGAATGATAAACCAGCAACTTGTCGCCGAACAACTTGGCCAGCCGTTCCGTGATCTGGGTGGTGATGGCAATCTCAGGCAGCATATACAAAACCTGGCGTCCCATCTTCAGGACCTCATCGATCAGCCGCACATAGATTTCCGTCTTTCCACTCGAAGTAACGCCGTGAAGCAGGCAAACCTCTTTAGATGTAAATACATCGTGTATTTCGCCGTACGCTTTTTCCTGTGCCGGACTGAGCGGACTGAGCGATTGCAACCGGCATACCGGCACCTGCAAGCGTCCGACTTCTTTTTCATAACTTTCCAGCACACCTCGCTTCAGCACACCGTCCAATATGGCAGCAAAACAGCCACTGTGTTCCAGCAACTCCTTTCTTGAAACCTCCTTACTCAACGACGGGTTTTAAGGCATGACTCAAATCTAGAAAAAGAGACCAGCAGAAGTTCCTGTTTCTTTGCCCGCTTAAAATCAGCAAAAACCTCTTGCAAACGCTCCTCGCTGGCATATTCCTGCGACAGCCGGATAAATGTCTGCATCTTCGGCACAAATCCGCGTTTCATCTCTTCGCTGACCTCGACAGCGCCGCGCACCATCAAGGAAGCCACAATCGGCACGACATTACGCAAACCGGTTCTTTTCTCCAGTTCGGATACGGTCAGTTTGAGTACGCCTTTAAAGGCATCAATACAGCCTGCTCGTTGGGACGCAAAGGACCGTCAGCTACAAAATCGGCTTTATAGGTAACGGCTGTTTCACTTTCCAGCTTCAGCCCGGAAGGCAGGGCGGCTTTATAGACATCGCCCAGCTTACACATGTAGTAAGAGGAAATCCATTTCCAAAAACGAAGCTGCTGCCGGCGAAGCACAGGGGTTGCATCCAGCAGGGCATAAATTTCTTTTCGTCTCAAAGTCTGTATCGGGCTTACGCTCGTGCACTATCCATTACGATGGCCGTATAATAGCGTTTCTTGCCGAAATGAACGATTACCCGGCAACCGGGAATAACGGCTGTTTCCAGATCGGAAGGAATGCTATAAGTATAGCTCTTTTCCAACGTCAGGGGGTAGTATGACATCTGCATATTTCATTTACGAGGTCAAAAGTAACAAAAAAGGGACATTAAAAAACTATTAGGGGACACAGACAACGCTGTCTGCATCCCCCAATACGAGCATATATTCCGGTTAGAACAAGATGGCAGCCGTAATAGACCATCCACGGTTCCTGGCATTCATATCATATTTTTTCAGCACTGTAATTATCGGTCAGTCCCAAACCATAGTTTATACCGACCTGCAAATGACTGATCAGTTCCACTCCTGCTCCAAAATTAAGACCGGCACTAAAGTTCTTGGCCTTCACCTGTCCTACTACACTTCCGGGGAATCTCCCAGAACTTATCGCCTCCTACACGGAAACCGATATACGGACCGGCAGCCAGATATCCTTTAATGATAGGCAGTCCGAACTTCCATTTCAAATTCACCGGAACATCGATATAATCTGTTTTCACATTCGTGGAAGTTCCTGCCTCCGACTTCACATCCATCCCTTTCTGTGAATAGAGGATCGCCGCATCCAATCCTATGCCTATCAACGGAATGGTTGTCTCGATCATCGGACCGATCTGAAACCCTGTCACATTATCCGCTTTCAGGATATCGGAATTCATATGAACGGATGATATGTTCACCCCACCTTTTATCCCAAACTTCAACTGGGACTTTGCCGGTACAGCTATGAATACCATCAAAATAACCAAAACTAAAACCTGTAACCTTCTTCATATTGCCTGTTGTTAATTAATTATGCTTGCAAATAAACATACTTTTCGTAGAATAAACAAGTATAATATGAAAGGGGTTTAATTTTATCATTCACCTTCGTTCCAGCCAGGATTCTGTGTCAATGCCGGATTCAAGGCAATCTCATCCGTCGGTACACAATACAAATAATATTTGTCCAACCAACCAAAACCGGAAGAAACAGGATCCTGATAACGATAGATAAACCCAGCTCCCGTACGAGGATCCGTTTCATTCTCTCCTACAGTCTGATATTTTTCCAAATAATCTGCCTTGCCCGAAAGATCCGTGCAGGTTTCATCTATCCACATACCTTTCTGTTGACGGTTCACATACCATTTGGCACATTTCCAACGGCGAACATCATAAAAAGCCAAAACCTTCTCCCATCAATTCAATCATACGTTCACGACGAATCTCCCACAGAACCGGGGCTATCAACTTTCCAGAGTCGTCAGTACCACTACGTTTCGGATCAAAGCTTTCGTTAATTTCCGAAACCGTCATTCTTCCCCACTCCGACACGTTCACGTAATTTATTTATGGTACGATCGGCTATTTGCTGGTCAAACTCGCCCAACTCATACTTTACACTCTGCGTAATTCAACAGGATTTCCTCTATTTTAAATATCGGCAAATCCGGACTGTTTAAATTCGCAGATTGATTTCTATCCCAGTTGTTGTAACATTTCCATACGTAATAACCACTATTGCAAGTCTGATAAGCTCCGTTCGTACGGGTTGCATTGTTCAAATGGGGTGCCTCGTTCATGGGAGCATCTCCCCAGTTTTTGAGTAGGAAGCCGCTTCATACCACGATTCAAATCACCTCCGAAAGGCAACGTCGCAGTAGAAACAGACTGACCGTGATTGGCTCCGAAAATATCGATAAACTCACGATCTTCCGGTTTATTGGTGAAAAACCAGTTCTTATCAGCCGGAATACCATCTTCCTGATAAGCACCCAACTCCGGATAAGCAGTAGCTTCCGTTTTTGAAAGTACCCTGAAAGGCGGCATTACGACATGCCACAAACGTGGATCACGATTACGGAATACGGCATGTATGCTTCGGTTCTCCGGTCCGAATTGATATTGTTTCGAATTAGATATTGTTTTACCATCCTGACACAAATACATATCCACCGTATATTGCGGCATTTCATAATTATGTGCAGCAATATGTTCATAATCGCTAAAACGGTGAGGATTCACTTCCCCTACAATCCGTTTATAAAAAAGATAACCACAGGAACACCTTTCAAGTTCAGGCTTGTCAATAATTCTCCATAACCGGCTCCCCAACAGGTTCTCCCTTATCATTCTTAGCCACACCCGGGTATAAAGAAGGGTAATCGGCCATCAACAACTCGGAATACTTCGCACAGGCCTGCAAATATTTCTCTGCATCTCCCAATCCATGATATTTACGCCATGTGCCTTCACGCAGGCCGAAACGTGATATCCAATACACGGATACAATCCCGGTTTACCGAATTATCGCCATCTTTGGCGGAGCTTCCGATGTTTGCTTCTGCCCAAATCAACCGATCCAAAACCTTTGCAGCAACTTCGTCTCTCGACATCCGTGCCATAAAACGTTCTTCCGAATTATCCGTAATAATTTTATCGACCCAAGGGATATCCCCAAAACGGTCTATCAATTCCATATACCAGAAAAGAATGGAAGAAAAAAGCCTACTGCTTTCAATGATCCATTTCTTCAGCAGAAAGCACGCCATCTTCAAAGTGAGAAAGCATAATATTTACACGACGGATATATTGAAAATCCCAACCATTACCGGATGCAGAGCGGGTGACATCCTGAAAAAGCATAATTGTTATATCCGTTTTTCTGTCCTAAATAACCGGCCCAGAAATCTCCGCGGTATATCGATTTTGCCCCATAGCCGTTCACTGCCGTCCGAATGGTTACATCTGAGAACATTTCATAACATGGGTACATATAAAATACCGATAATTATCATATGATAAAAAGGGAGTTTCCTTCCGTTAAATCCGTTTTGGGATACTTTTCGAGAAAGTCATCGTTACACGCAGAAAATATAACTCCCAACATTACTAAAAAAATCCTATAACTAGTTTTTTCATTGTGATCGTATTTTATAAAATTAAAACGTAACATTCAAACCAAACGATATAGTACGATAAGCAGGATAACTCCAACTTAATGTTTCCGGGTCAAAGCCTTTAGGCAAAGAAGAGAAAGTCAACAAGTTTTCAACATTTGCAAAAAGTTTCAACTGCTGTACCAATATCGGAGTCAACCATTGTTTCGGGAACGTATAAGCCAATGATATGTTTTTCACTCTCAAATAAGCCCCGCTATTCAAATACTTGTCAGAGATACGTGTATTGGATCCCACCGAGTTAGCAACCGTATAATCATAGATACGTGGCAATTGGGCATTCGGATTCACCGGATTATAGTTTCCGCCGGCGGCATCAACCGGTTGCCAGTAATCTGTCTGATTATAATAAACGGGAAGATAAACAGCATCGGTCGGGCCTGCAGCACCAAACGGGAAGATAGCAGATCCCCCTAACCATACATCTCGTTTTCCGACTCCCTGCAATAAAATACTCAAATCAAACCCTGCGTAATTAACTCCCAAACTAGCTCCCAACTGATAGCGGGCACTGCTGTTTCCCAAAACCTTACGGTCTCCCGGGTCTTCCACAGTACCGGCACCGGCTGTAATCGTATTGACAGTACCGTCCGCATCACTCAGGTTTTTAAATTTAATGTCCCCGGACGTAAGCGGCCATTGTAGCCTTCTATACCGGTCACACCTTCTTTCAATTTCCAGCTGACCGCATCCTCAAAATCATCTATCGTATAAAAGCCGTCCGTTTCATATCCCCAAATTTCACCCATGTACATGCCTTCACGATAGCGTTTTCCATCCTGCGCATCGTTTCTGTCATAGAACAAACCAGAGGTATTCTTCTTATACTTAGTTACTTTCGTACGAGAATCGGATATGTTAAATCCGACAGAGTATCCTACCTTTCCTATCCGATCTCTCCAGGAAACAGCCACTTCCCAACCGTTAGTACGGATATCCGCCGTATTCTGATAAGGAGCAGAAGCCCCGACAATAGCCGGCAATTGTTCTCCGGGTGCCAACTATCCCTGTTGTATTACGCTGGTACCAGTCAAATGTTCCACGTAAACGGCCATTCAACAAAGTCCAATCCAAAACCGACATCCGTTGTTGCTACATCTTCCCAGGAAAAATTAGAACGGACCAAAGAAGGAACACCGATAACATTTACAGCTACATCATTATTCAACCATACATTCTTGTTTTCCAAAGTCATGGATGGAGTATACAGATAAGGTTTGATATTCTGGTTTCCAATAACGCCCCATGAAGCACGAATCTTCAATTCATCCAACCAACCTTGTGTACTTTCCATAAAAAGCCTCCCGTGCGACCTGCCATCCCAAAGAGACCGAAGGGAAAAAATCCGAAACGTGAACTCTTGGGGAATTTGGAAGAACCGTCATAACGTCCGTTTACTTCCAGCAGATATTTATTCGCATAATTATAATTCAAGCGGAAAAAGGCACCGCGGATCGTATATTCTTCCTTACTTGTCTACCAACTTTGTCAAAGTTTTATCGGTAGTACCTCCCAACGAAGGCACTTCAGGCACAACTTGATTATATACGATAGACTGTACATCTTCGTAATAACTGGACTCCTGATTAAAACCAACCATTACATTCATGTTATGATCTTTAAAAAGACTTCGAATAATTGGCATATATATTAAAGGCGTTATAATCCGTAAAATAAATGTCGTTTCTCATAACTATCCTGATTAACGTTCCATCGAGGAGTCTCCTGAATATCTATAAATTTTTTTCTTCGCATCATAGAAATCATACAAAACATCATTCTTATCAAATGTATATTCAAATACTGCTTCCAAATCGGCAATAGGTTTAAATATCGATTTTAAGAAAATACGTGGATTAGCCGTAACCGTCTTCTTCTTATTATTATATAATATACTGTTTAACGGAGTGTTATAAGGTAAATTTTCCTTATCTGCCACACCATAAATATCACCGGATGTTCCATTAGGGGAATAAGATATCAAACGGGTCGTATACAAATTATCGCCGGAAGGCATTGATTTCGTTCCTTTAGCATACTTAATATCTACAACCTGCGTAAACCAACTCGTCACATCCGCAGACATATAAGCCCCGACATTAAGACGCTCATACTTATCGGCAGAAGTCACCAACGGGCCATCCCTGGGAAGTATATCCTCCGGAAAACGATAACGAACCTTATCCGTTCCGCCCGATGCCGACAAGTTATGATTCATAATAAAACTGGTTTCCATAAAAGCTTTATACGGATCTTGTTCATTCAAATAATATACATTTCCGTCATCCCCTTTATACAAGCCGTCATTTACGATATTAAAAAAGCGCCCGGATTGGCTTTTATAGTCCTGCAAATATTGTTTCCATTTAGCTACATTTTGTTTGCCCGCCCAATAAGAATCGCTAAACCCTGCTTCCAGATACATTTTAAAATACTCGTCAAGCATGGCTTGTTCGGGTAAATTCATCGCTGTTTCAAAACCTATATTGTTATTATAGTTCAAATGAAACCGTTCACCCTTTTTTCGGTTGCTTGGTGGTAATAATAATTACTCCGCCAGCGGCACGCGCACCGTAAATAGCTGTTGATGCTGCATCTTTCAAAACAGAAATAGCATCGATATCATTCGGATTGATCATATTCAGATCCCCTTCGACATTGTCGATCAAAACCAGAGGACGAATCACCTCGCCTGAGCCTAAAGAAAAGGCATCGCGAATCTGTATTTTTTATTCGTTCCACCAGGTTCATGATTTCCCGAAACAAACAAACCGAACAGCTCCCTGCAAAGCTTGTGTCGTGTTTGCCAATGGGCGGTCACCCAATGCCTCTTCCATTTTCACCTGAGAAATAGCACCTGTCAGATTCTCTTTTTTTTTCTGAACACCGAAACCTACGACCACAACTTCATCCAACGTCTGCGTATCTTCTTTCAGCTGAACATCGACAACAGAAGATGTTACTTTTATGGTCTGCTTTTGCATATCCGATATAAGATATCTCTATTATCTTTTCCGTTCCTTGAAACTCCAACGTCATTTTCCCATCCATATCGGTAATGCCGCCATTGGTCGTACCTTTTTCGACAACACTGGCTCCTACTACCGGTCCCAAAGCATCTGTCACCCTAACAGTAATACGCCTCACTTGCTGCTGATCAGATACTCCGTAATTTTTCTGTTTAGAATTTGACTTATAAATGATAATTCGCTTATCATTTATAACAAAATCAGCATGCTGATTTTTGCAACGCTTTTCTCAAAGAGTTTCTACGGAGTTTTTTTCCAGTCGACAACTACCCGTTCATTCAAATTCAGGTTTTTTGTCACGAATTAAAAAAGAGTAATCAAACTTCTCTTCAATCAAATCGAACAGCTCCTGCAAAAGTGGTACTCTGGTTCTGAACAGATAAGTAACAAGATTTTAAGTCCGCAGCAAAAACCGCCTCTGTGGTCATCGGCAAGCTTGCGAACATACACAAGGTCATCAAACACCTTCCATTTCTCTTCAAATTGGTTAATTTCATGAATTTCAGATTTAATAAGATTATTATTCAGTCTAATCGTAATGTCCTTTCTCGGATCAATTATTTATCCCGGATTACAAACATATTTCCGGTTTGTTCCCATCGATATTGTTTTTCAACATCAATTTCATTCAAAATATCATATATCGTATGCTCGGAAGTAAAACTCCCCGTAAAAAGCCTCTTCCTGCAAAGAGTTGCTCTCTATTACAATCTTTATGTTATATTTTCTCTCTAAATCTCTCGCTAATATGCCAAAGGGAATCTTTGTAAATTTCATTTTCCCATTTACCCAGTCACAAACATCATCCCGCATTTACTGTTGTTTTCTTCAGCTCATTATCTATTTTATTATAACTCAACTTCTCATTAGGTTGTAAGCGTATTATTTTGTATCCGGTTCGTTATTCAACGCCACGTCAACTTTTCCGGTTCGCAACACAACATTCACCAACTCCTCATCCTGATAGGCCCCTGACATCAAAAAGTCGTTCCCAATACTTTTACACTCAGATTGTCAGAGTTCACTATAAATGGTTTCAAAAGAGTCCGGGGTTACTTCAAAATATGCCTCCCCTGTCAGGTAAACATCACGAGACTTTTCTGAAAAAAATCTTTATTATAGGAAAGAGAAGAACCAGCATTCAGCCAAACCACCGACCCATCGGCCAAAGTTACTTTCGAACGTGATCCCAATGGTACAGAGGTCTGAAAACGAATAATCTCGAATCCTGTTCATCCGTCAATACACCTGCATAATAAGATAAACCGCCTATAGCCAGCATGATCATTACTGTTGCAACGATTTGTAACCAAGGACGAATAAAGAATATTCTTTTTGAAGAAACCCCCGCCTCTTTAGCCATCAACTCACCAAAATGTTTCTGGAAACCAAGCTCCACCCGGGAAGAAAAAAATAAGGAACATGGGAGATGGCCCACCAGTCCGACATTTCCGAAAACAACTGCTGATTCTTTTTATCAACCTGCAACCACTGGAAAAGTTCTTTTTTTTCAGTGTCTGACAAATTGCCCAAAAAGTGGCCGATTATCAGTTTACGTATATATTCTGTATCCATAATATTTTCAAATAAATTCATATCTACATAAATAGATACGCCATTTTTCAATAATCCGTTTATACTAAAATGAATTATTTTTGAAAAATATCCAATAATAAGCAGACAACAGGATATAAATTCCCCAATAATACTTTCAACTTAGATAATCCTTGCTTAATTTGTACCGGACCGTACTGGAAGAAATATTTTTCATCCGGGCTATTTCTTCATAGGTTTTATTATAATAAAGGTGTTGAATAAAAATTTCGCGACACTTCGCAGGCAACTGGTCGATAGCCCTACTTATCAGATCGGTTAACTCTTTATTTTCCAAACAAGCCAAAGGTGAAGATTCTAAACAGATCAATTGCTCATGAACATCAATCACATAGCCGTTTATATCAGAGACCGGCACCTCTTCTAAGCGCTTTTTTCCTGTAAAAACTCAAACACTGGTTTTGAACGGCACGTATCAAATAAGCTTTGACGGGATAAACTAATGACGACCGATTATTCCATACATTCAAAAAAACATCATTTACAATCTCTTCTGCTATTTCCGGCTTATATACATACTTTACTGCAATCGCGCACAAATAGGTATAATAGGTCGCATACAATAACTTAAAAGCATTTGTATCTCCCTTATTAATACGTAGTATGGTCTCTCTTTTTACATCCATTAATTTAGATTTAAATAAACCCGCCAACAAACTTAAATATTTTATTTTCAATACTCGCACAATCTTTAACCTTTTATTCATCACAAAAATAAAAGCATGAACCACCGACGGAGCTCATCCCGTCAAGCGATCCATGCCTCTTTTCCTAATTATTATGGCAAAATAATTAAAAAACAGATCTTAAAAGACGGCAAACAGGGAATGGAACAAGAATAGAAAAGACATCAGATGTCTTGTTTTTCTCTTCCGGCCTATCCTCGAAGCCGTCGAAAAAATATGCGTTGCAGGTCTTCTGACTTACTTCCGGTATGAGCGCCTTCCCTTCAAAGAAGAACAGTGGCACTAGAATTGCCCAATCCGTTTTGAAGCTTACAGCAGCGGGACTGTCCGGGATTTGCACCCGATTCCCTTTTAATCCTTTCCTGCGAATACAGGTCCGGAACAATGCATGTCGCAAATATAATACATTTTTACTAGATTTGTACAAAATCTTTATTTTCTTGTTGGGGTGATTAGAACCTTATCTGCCAATCGCTGATAGTATGTCGCTCTCGGTCGAAACCGATGGCAACTTTCACGACGGGCAACCCGCACAAAGCAAAACGTTCGGGGATAATTCCGCAAATCTATCTGGTTCATGGCTGCATCCGCCGTTTTATCGAGCTTTAACTCCACGACATAAAGCGTCGTTTTCGTCCGCATCACCATATCCACACGACCACGGGGGTACGAACTTCCACATCCACATACATACCAAGCAAACTGAATATGGTATATAGCAAAGACTGGTAATGCCCTTCATAATCGGTATTATCGCATTTGGGGATCGTGGAAAGGAAAGTCTGCAATAAACAAAGGGCATCGTCCATCCGCTTCCGGCTATCGCCTCGAAAAGAAGCGCAACCGTTGTAAGACCATCGGCGGTATGTTGGTGAAGATAATAAGGGCAACAAACTTTTCATCAGCCCCATACGTACCTCTTTATTGGGAATGTCGAGCGTATAAAGTTCCGTGAGTTCGGAGTAGTCTTTTTATCGTGATATAACCGCTTTGGTAGAGCAGCGGGGTGATGTCCGTCATCCGCTCTGTCGGTGCATCGAACGATTCGGAGATAACTTTCCGACCTCCGATCTGCTGAGGCTTTACATGATATTTGTTCAGCATCTCGATCAAATAGGTTGGTGTACCACTGCCGAACCAATAAGAACCGATTTTACCGTCCGCAAAAAGCATTCAGCAAGCTGAAAGGATTATAGATGTCGGGCGATGGGTAAAAAATGATAACCGTCATAATTATCCCTCAAACGTGCAACAAGTTCCAGACAGGTAATCTGCATCCTCCTCGCAAGCAATTCCAAATCATGATTCATTTGCGTCAACATCTCCTCTTGCGTGATACCGCAAATAGCGGAATATGAACCGTCCATGCTGATATTCTTTATATTGTTCAGTTCACTGAATATACTTAATTGGGAAAACTTCGTAATACCGGTCAGGGAAGACATAACGCAGATAAGGATCGCAAGCCTTCAGCGGACTGTAGAAATTACGCATCACGTTTCGTAACACAGGCAAGTTTTCCTCTTCGTGCATCACGTCGAGAAGCGGCGCATCATATTCATCGATCAGCACCACCACTTGCCGTCCTGTCCGCTTGTAAGCACATTGTATCAAATTCGCCAACCGAATATTGACATCCTTCTCCCTATATGGCAATCATAACGATCCTCATATCCCGACAAGAGGAAATCCAGCATACGATTCAAACGGGCCTCATCCACATGCTTCGCCATACTGACATCAAAATGGAGTACCGGATAAGCTACCCATTCTTTCTCCAGCCCCTCCATAGCCAATCCTTCAAACAACTCTTTACGTCCCTCGAAATAGGCATGTAGCGTCGAGGTAAGCAGCGATTTGCCGAATCGACGTGGACGGCTCAAAAAACATATAATTCGAAGCTGAATGTGTCATACGATAAACATATTCAGTCTTATCGATATATAAATAGTTACCCTCTCGAAGCTTCGAGAAAGTCTGTATACCTATCGGATAAAGTCGTCGTTGCAATTCCATAATCCTATTTCTTTTTATCACAAAGTTACGGAAAAACAATAGAGACCTCAAAATATGATCTTGGCTATCTTTTTAGTTATCATTAAAACTCAGGGAAAGGACTTTGGACTTGTCCAAAATGCCAGATTCGTATCTTACCGAAAAGTAATCACACAAAATCAGGACAAGATTCTATTCCCCTTTCCTCCGTAGACGTTCAAAATAAGCATCTGTAGCCTTATCACTTTCTGTTTCAATAGTCCAATGGTCACCTATTTTCCTAAAAATAAGATAAGCTTCATAATCTTTGCTTTTTCCATTTACCGCAACTCGCTTAGTGAAATCACATTTGACCAAACCATCATCCAATATAGTAAAAATAACATCACTGACTAACTTTTGGTCATATGTATCGTATTTTTCTATTATACTTTTTATTAACTGAATACATTTCTCTGAACTCAATGTCTGTCCATAAAAAAAGAGAGCCTGGTCTGCAAAAAAGAGATCTCAACTCAAACAAATCACTTTCTTGTAATGTATGTTTATCATTCCATTCACTAATTAAAGATTTCAATTGACGTTGATCATCATCTATCAACCGATCAGATAAATATATATTTTTTTTCTACCGGATCATCACTTATAATCTCTTCCACCGTCCTATCATTTACTAAATCTATTCCATTTATCCGATCTTGATGAATATTATCATGGATAAAATATCCTCCCAACAATAACACAAATAATCCACTAAGTATTAAATAAGGGAAATAAGATGATTTCCGAGATTTAGAGATTTCCTTATAAATAATATCATTTGATGAAACTTCTACCTTCAATGCAGATTCCATTGATGTATCCGGGACTTGAATAGCATTTATGGAGGTATCAAAATCATATTTAGACAAATATGTTTTCTTTCAAATGCCGTGCCTGCGCATATTCTTTACAATCAAGGGCCTCTTTTATCAAATAAAGATATTGGATCTGTAATTTGCTTTTTGCATTCAGCTTTTTCAATAGTAAACATTTTTTGATCATCCTCTCCATAAAGGAGATCAAATGCCTCTTCATAATCACCTTGATTATAAAGGGACAAAGCTTGCTTATATTTACTTTCCATACTTACTAATTATTTACCTACAAAAAAAATCAAGTTGCTTACCATCTTTATTCCAAGTTCCAATCAATGTCCCTTGTTCAAAATCCGCTTGACCCAAATCTACCAAAAAGGTTCCATTTTATCATTAAATTCAAGAAAATCAAAAGAGCCGTTATCATCTATTTTTCCTTGTATCGTCATATAGTTTGTATGACCTTCATATTTATACCAACCTCTAATTTCTTTATGTAAAACATGGAAAGACATTTCTATAGCATATTTCCCAATATAACCTTTCTTATGAATCGTTTTCCCATCGATCAGATTACCATTATAATCATAATATTCATCATAGAAATTATAATCATTATTGACTGAACAGTCTCCCTCTACGACCAATTCCATCTGTTGGGCTAATAAATAATCGCCAACTCGTTTTACTTGTCGTGCAAAACATATTTCGTTTAATTTATCAGTTGAAAGATTGAGTTTTAGAGCATACATACCTGCCCCCATACCATTCCAACCATTTCCTCCCATAAAAATGATGCTATTGGAATTTTTCAGATAAAACGCTTCGTCAAGGTATTGAATTCCAGCAAAATCTTCTGATGAAAGTTTTTTTTCCTCAACCTGACCTGTTTCCAGATTATATTTAACATACAAATATTTCTTATCTTTATCTAAGCAATAAGCAATATTTTTTCTTTTCGTCAATCGTAATAATTTCATATTGCATATTTGATTTTAGAATATTTAAATTAGTACGTACTTCTTGAGGTATTTCATTGTCGGATATTTGAGAGCCAAAAAATCTCAATCCCATTCTTGTTTTTATAAAAGAGACATACACAGCCAAGTATAAACACAAATAATAAAGTAATCATCACAAGCTTCTTTTCCCCAAAATTTCTTTCCCTCATCCGTAATAGGAGGTACTTGATCTGTAGGAATCAATTCTTGCTCTATTTCATCCACAGTTTGTTTAGAATAATACTGAGAAGATTGCTCTAATTCAGGAATTTTTATGGATTCTACAGGTGCTCGGTATCCATATTTAGTAAGAAAATCAAGTCTTAAGTCCTTCGCTTTCAGAAATTCACCTTCCTCTATATACGACTTTTATTATATAAGTAGCCTGTTCCGTCACAAGCTTGTCGCATTCCTTGAAAAGCTTTTTTTCTTGCTCTGTTTCCAAATCGACATCATGCAAAAGCATCCATGCCCCTTCATAATCACCTTGATTATAAAGGGACAAGGCTTGTTGATATAAAGGAGTCATTATTCGTTATTTCTTGCTAAGTGTATAAAATCTTCTATTTCTGTTGTAGATATATCTGGATTTGAGACAGATAGATTAATGATACTTGTTAAACTATCATTAACTAACACATTATAGTTCTCCAATTTCATATTTCCATCATTGTCTCTATATCGGCACTTTAATATCACATTCTTCCCGATATATTGAGGTTTAAATGTATCGCAAAATGTAATTGTATTATTACAAATATCGGAGTTAAGATCCTTATATAGATTTAAGGATGTATGCAATTCATTCAAATAAGATTTAGCTTCATCCATCTTATTTTTAACGTCTTCCAAATATCGTTGCGCTTTTTCATATCGACCCATTGAATTTAAAGTAATACCTCTTTTCTCACCACCATATCTATTATATCCTAGATGTTCATTCAATCCCAAAAATGCCATTGATACCTGTGACTTGGCATCATCGAGGAATGGCTGCATTTTTTTCAAATATGCATTAACCCTTTCTATCTCAGATCTTATTTTTTGCATTTCTGTTATATTCTCTTCGAATTTATTCATATAACCAATGAGTTCTTCTTGTTCTAATAATTTTGTGAACAAACTGTCAATTTCCCGATAATTCAATTATTTCAAAAGATTTATAATCTGCTATATTCTCTTTTGCATATTCCTTTATCAAAAAAACCAACCTGTTCTTTTTCAGAGGGTTTAGAACAACTCAACAAGAACATCCATAAAAATATAAAACTTATTTTCGATACCTGATTAATCATAAAATTATTCCCTTTCATTATGTTTATATTGAGCTACTACACATTGACAACAAAGCCAAAAATAAAATAAATGGAATTGCCCAAATAATAGCTGTCGCCGTCAAGCAACCACCAGCAACAACTCCGGCACCTTGGGCTGCTCCTTTACTAAAATTATTGTCGTTTTTCTGCCACCATATCCTGCTGTATTTGGAACATTAACTGTCACATTAACATTTGATGAAGGTGTTGCAGGGACCTGCGATACTGTCGAGGCAGATTGAACAGGTTGTTCCTGTTCGGGGTAATTCAACTATGGGTTGGAACATTGTCCCACAATACATACATTTGTATCTTCCATCTGTCCTTTTCTACTTTGTTTCCTCCGCATTGCGGACATTTTATTTCTTGACTCATATTATTTTGATTTACAATTATTGTTTCTTTAATTTGATTATTGGAATATTTTGGGACTCTATATTCAGGACTTACTTTTCTGATAAATATATATATTATCAGAACCACAATCCCTACCATCAAAATACCATTCCATTGATTTCCTCGACTTCCTGCTACTTGAAGCAATATCCATAAAAGTTCCATTTTACAATGTTTTTTTTTTTACAGCAACCACATAATTTGCTATCCGTTGAATTTGTTTCGATATCTCTTGTTGATCCATCTCCGACACTTCGGCAGAAGACAGGTCTAAGATTTTATCTTTCAAACTTTCCAACTTCCGTTTATCTCTGCAATCACATCACTACTATGCTCTATCTTTTTCGGCAGGAATTAATGCTATCTTGTCCAATATCAAGCGGATATTGCGAAGCGCCTCTTCTTCCCAATCTGTTTGATGGTTCAGTTCATCTTGTATTTCCGTCCAAAAAAGTTCAACAGACATTATTGTTCGTTTCTTAACCGCTACACTTTGATCCATTACGGCTTCCTGTTTCTGCATGAAAACCGCCACCTACTTCAATGCCCCCTAAAAGAGCGATAAACACAATGCCTATTGTCGCAAGACCGATATAAAGCGTATCGAAATTATTGCCATCAGTGATTGCCAACGTATAGAACGTAGTCCAAGCGAATAGCGCCAAGGCAAAACTATTCAAAACCAAATAGGAGGCGGTATTCTTAAACGTCAGCCATTTTTCATTTGATAAGAGTGGTAGGTTTCCTAATAGGATTGCCTCTGCCGCACATGCGATTACCACATTCAATAAAACAAATTCGCATGTTCCTCAAAAATCAAACAATAGAGTAACACCGTACAACCTGCTACCCTAGATAAGTTAATATCGCTTTCATCATTTTTTTTGTTTATTTTCGTTATACAATTAATTACACAACAGGAGGTGGTGGTGGAACCAGTCCGGTATACAAACGAGACAACTCTGGTTCATCACGAACCAACACCCATTGTGTGCCACCCAATTTATACACATACGTTTGATCTGAAACTTCTCTATTCAACATCATTTCTTGAATCTGTTGCATCTGAAAAGGACCGGTCGTTTGCCCATCCTTTGCTACATAATAAGATGAGACAGGCGGTGGTGGCGGTGGTGTCCCTATCCCACTTTGCCGGATAGCATTACCGACCATACCACCGACAGAGTTACCCATTCTAATCCCATACCGATCCCCATAAAATTACCTGCACCTTCATTGCCGGCTGCTGTTTGGGCTATGTCAATTTGTTTTTGTTGCAAGTAATTTACACCAAGTTTGTTCAGTTTCGCCTGTTCTGCAATACCTTCCATAACAGTCTGATAGCCTTTGTCATTCTCGTCAAAACTGATATCTTCGATATTGAAGTTAAGCAATTCGATACCGTATTCATCGATCGAAAGATAGCTGAAGGTTTTTCGAGATTGCTTTTAGACAATGCTTTGTATTCCGATCCCAGTTCATTCACATTCACATCATTTTCCTTCATGAACTTGGCAATCGTCACTCTCACAGCCTCTATCACATCCGTTCGGAACTGGTCTTCCAATAAATCCGTATTGGCGAAACCGATTGTGCCGATCAGTTTCTTCAGGAAAAAGTCCACCGTCAGAAATACGAAAACCATATTGACCACGTGAAGACAATTTTAATGGAATTTGGAAATAGGGATCGACAATACGCAAACCACCGATTCCCCACAACATATTCCGCTTCTCCAACTTGCTAATAAACCATATTTCCGCTGTGAAAGTCGTATCTCCTCCACTCGGCAGATTGATCAGTTTTTGTAATACCGGCAGGTTTGCCGAAGATAACACATGCCTGCCCGATGTAAACGAATCGCAAAGCGTTCCACTCTTGAAAAAGAAAGCCTCTTGACTATCATTGACAGTCAAACACACTCCCCATTGTCACGTTATTAAAAGGAAATTTATAGACCAACTGCTCTCGGTCTGTTTGCTCCCCAATAGATAGATTTAATGATTGGCATATATATTAAATTTTTGAATCAATCATTTTATTATAGACTTCTAACCTAGCTCCAGATGATAATAAAGGAATGAACATAACCCATATAAATGGAATAAGTACACCCATATCATACAACATGGTTTCTAATGAAAAGTTACCTATCATTGGTAAAAATAGGCAATAATTGCAAACATAAACCAACAGCTATTATCGGTTTATATTCAGGCTTACCATATATCAATTGCATATATAAATATGCAATAAATGATAGCAAATGAAAAGACATGACCAGCATCATAATTACTCCAATATAATCTATCCCTATGCCATAATATCCCATAAAGAAAATATATAATGTAAATATTTGACTTACGAATAATGAGACCACACAGACTATCACCAAATAGCGAACCTTATATTCCCTTATCATATGTAATTTGCATTGAATTATGAATAGATTTCATTGAGATAAATAAAGAAATACAGGCAACAGAAATACATATAAGTACCAAGGCATAGACTCCCACAGATTGACCAGTCCCATAACCTAAATCAAATACGTCATAAAGATAGAACATTAGATAGCAACCAATTATTCCAAATAAGAAAAAGATAAAGGCCGGTTTATAACTTTTTGTATGCAGCAATCTATATTGTATCTTTTCCATAGGCATTTGCATATCTATTAAAGCCTTTTGATAATTCATTAGGTGATTACTATCACCAAAGATATCCCTATATTTATCAACGATAGACAACCCCTCTTTTTACCCTACGTTGAGCAATGCATTCTTTTTATCAGATAAATGTATTGATCTGATAAATCTTTCCGGCATTGTTTTTTTAATTGTTCACAGGCAGTGCTGTTATCATCAAGTTGATTCAGCAATCGTATAGCTTCTTCCAGTTTATCCTCACGAACATACCGCTTGACTACTTCTAGTTTCTCCATAGTTCCTCGCTTTCCAGCCCTCCAAGTCCCCAAACCCAGGCTAACATACATACACAAAGAGAGCGTGAGACTTGTCCTGCTCACCAAAAATCGGGCATCGCCAAACGCCTTGAGGAGGAGTGAAGAAACAATATTCCACGCTGTATGTTATACATACAAGTATGCTTATACATACTTTGGTATATATACAAAACAGAATGAGCGTCACATTGTCCCTATCCTTCCTCTTGAAATTGGCGATTTCGATTTTTCGGATAAAGCAAAAACGCTTTCTTATCTATACCGGCGATTTCTCCCGCCGGATGAGGCAAAGATACGTTTTTTCTTTTACAATGCAACGCTCTATGAGAATATTATTTCTTCAAAAAAGTAGGTATTTTATTATAACCAAACAAAAAAGAAGCCCCTGCCTCGATAGTTTTCTTTACTATCAGACAGGAGCACATACGTAACTGAACGGAAGTACTGA
>VOFJ01002661.1_pt1 | contig 32451 bp, 55 predicted proteins | sample 5384081 | NCBI WGS metagenome assembly VOFJ01 (sample SAMN12384729, study PRJNA508395) | human gut metagenome | isolation source: healthy gut I | host: Homo sapiens | reverse complement strand
TGAAGTTGTAAGATAAAAAGTAGACAAAAAGAATGTGTTTGCTTTTTCTTTTGTTAAATAGAAATAGGAGGTAAAAATATGGCAAAGAAAGGTCAAAAAATTTAAAACATGGACAGTTGATGAAAAATATAATGTAATCAAACCAATTATTGATTTAGAAATTAGCTTAGCACAAACAGGTAAAAATACAGGTGTTAGTAATAGTATGTTACACCGTTGGATTAAGTCATATAAGGAAAATGGTTACGATGGTTTAAAAGCCAAAAAAGAAGCCTGGAAATCCACTAATGAAATATTCCAGAAGAAAAAAAATCTTACAAAAGAAGAACATTTAGAATATGAAAATATGAAGTTGAGAATTGAGAACGAATTATTAAAAAAAGGATACCTAATGAAAGGAGATGGTACAATTGTAAAATACACGAAATAACCCAAATAAAAATATGAAATAATTGAATTATTAAAAAAGAATTTAATATAAAAATCCTTATGTTTAATTATGAAAGTATCTAGAAGCGGTTATTATAAATGGCTTAGAAATAAAGAAAATTTAAATAACTATGAATTAAATAGAAAAGATTTAGGAATTTTAATAAAAGATATTCACACAAGAAAACCAAGTTATGGATATCATAGAATAAATGCAATTATAAGACGGGAAACTGGCTGGATTGTATCAGACAATTTGGTACATAAAGTATGTAAGTTGTTAAATATAAAAATCTAAAACAAGACATTATAAGTATAAGAAACCTGGTGAAGAGTCGATTAAATATTCTAACCAAATATGTGGTAATTGGAATACAACAAGACCTTTTGAGAAAAATTGTATCAGATACAACTACGTTTTGGTTTAGGAAAAGAAAATATGATTGGACATTTTATTTAGATGTTTTTAATAATGAAATTGTTGGTTATGATGTAAGAGATTCAATGCATGGTAATGGTATCATAAATCATCGTGAAGCTTTAAATGATATGTTAAATAATAAAATAAAAAAGAGGATATAAAGAACTTGAAACTATCGTTCACACAGATCAAGGTTCAGTATATTCCTCAGTGTCATTTAACAATATATTTAAATCTTATATGGTTACTAGATCTATGTCTAGAGCTGGTACACCAACTGATAATCCAGTTATTGAATCAAAAATGGCTGGATTAAAAAGAAATGTATATTGATTTTGACATAAATAATTATAACACAAGTTCAAAAATTTATTGATGATATAGTTTGGGATAATAATAATTTTAGACCAAGTTATGCACTAAACTATAAAACCCCAATTGATTATAAAACTCAACTAGGGTTTAAATAATATTCTTTTTAGTGTCTACTTTTTATTGACAAGTTCATCATTAAACTATTTCTTTTAGTAAATTATTTATTCTTTTTAATAATTCTATCTTTTCCCTTAATAATTTCATTATTTCATATAACCAGAGTCATACTCTTACTAGTTAAAGCAACTCTAAGGACAGTAGAAATATCGGCAACTGATCCTTTATAATTATCTGATTCTCTCGGTATTCTTTCATATTACTACAGTATCCTAAACTATCAGTTAATTCTTTTTTACTTTATTAAACCATACTTCTTTATCAGATACATCAAAATAGTTATCAATATAAGTATTTAGTATTCTAATTATTTCTTCTTTATCAGTAATATTACCCCATTCATAAGAAATAGGATTATATAATTCATCATATATATAGAATATTTGACTCTTTATCTCACTAAAAAACTAGCATAATCTTTTCTTGGTTTCTTTTGTTCTCTCTCTATATTTAATATATTTTTTGTATATTCTTCATACTTGGTTATTAATTCATAAAAATCTTGTTCATACTCTTTAGACCATTTAGATAAATAATTATATACTTCATCTTTAGTCATTCTACTGATATAATTTTTAGATATATTATTTAATTTTTCTAAGTCATATAGAGCTCCTGATGGAGACATCTTTTTAGGTGAGAAAGTAAAATCTAAGAAAGTCTTATCTGGATTAGCATTATGCCACTCTTCATAATTAGAATTAATAATTGTCATTAATGATTCTATTACTGCTACTGTAGGATATCCTTTTTTCTTTATAGAAACTCATACTTGCTTCTGGATCTTTTCTCTTACTTATCTTTCTCTTGATATCACCATCTTGTTTCATAATAAGTGGTGTATGAATATATTTTAGGAGGTTTTAATCCTAATGCTCTAAACATCTCAATATGTTTAGTAACACTAGGTAACCACTCTTCTCCTCTTACGACATGAGTAGTATGCATTAAATGGTCATCTACTACATGAGCAAAATGATAAGTAGGAAGCATACTATCACTTTTCATTATTACATCATCAGTATCATTTTCACTCAAACTAAGTTTACCTTTAGTTAAATCTTCAAAAATAATCTTATTATTAAAATCTCCTTCAGATTTAAATCTTATAACATAAGGTTCACCATTCTTAATTCTTTCAATAGCGGTATCTACACTAACATTTCTACATTCTAGCATATCTTCCATAATATCCAGTTCGCATTTTCTTTTCTTCTTGATTTTTTCTTAATTCATCTAGTTCTTCTTTAGTACAAAAACATGGATATGCTCTTCCTATTTCAATTAATTTCTTAATATAAGCATGATATATATCTTTTCTTTCACTTTGAATATAAGGACCATAATTACCTACTATTTCACCTTTATATTCATATTCATCAGGTACTATTCCATATTCTCTTAAAGTAGACATTATTAATTCTACAGCTGAATCTACCTCTCTTAATTTGTCGGTATCTTCATTTCTAAGATAGAATATTCCGCCAGAGTTTTTAGCAAGTACATAATCAGTAAGTGCTTGATAAAATCCTCCAATATGCATATACCCTGTTGGACTAGGAGCAAATCTTGTTACTTTTTCTCCTTCTTTTTAATTCTCTTTCTGGATATAAACTCTCATAATAATCTACATCGTGCTCTAAATTAGGAAATATTAAATCTGCTAAAATCTTTATTTGTCATGTTTTTCACCTCTACTTTTTATTTATTTAGGTATCCATTATATTCATTTATCACTTAGTTTAGTATAATATATTGAAAGGACTGGTGACTACTATGTATGGTTATGGATATCCAAGTTATGGATATGGTTATTCCGCAGGAGCTTACTGGATAATTATAGTAATATTACTTATCTTCTTTGTTCTATTTTGGGGTAATGGTTGTTCACAAAATAGATGCAATTCCTGCAATCACTAATCATATCTAAAATAAAGCCCTTAATAGGGCTATTTTTTTTTTTATTTGGTTGCCCTGGTTAGATTCGAACTAACGCATGTCAGAGTCAGAGTCTGATGCCTTACCGCTTGGCTACAGGGCAGTAATAACAATATAATTATAGCATTAACTATATTGTTATGCAAGGTATTTATTTATTTTTAATCAAATAAACCTTTGATATCTTTAATATATATTCTTTTATTATTAATATCTATTTTATCTATTATATTATCATTATATGGTATTAAATATTCTTTATCATTATTCTTGATATTAAATAATACTGTCTTATCATATCTTTCTATATCTATAATAGTACCTTTATTATTATCTTCATAGATAACATTTAGTCCTATTAATTCTTCATCTAGATATTTATTATTATCTAATTTTATATCACTATCATTTACATAAACATTCTTTCCTTTATATTTTTTAATACTTCATTAATGTTATTATAGCCTTTTAATGTTATCATATCAAAGTTTTTTATGCTTACGATAAGTATTTATTATTTCTTTATCTTTCTTATCGATATATATTGTCATATTATTTATAAATACTTTATCTTTATAAAGGAAATTTAGATAATAATCTAAGTTCTCCTTTTATTCCATGAGTATTTACTATTTTTTCCTATTTTAATTAATGTCATATTTATCATCCATTTCATATAGAAGTATAGAAGTTGCTACTCCAGCATTTAAACTCTCTACTTCTTTATTCATTTTTATATATAGGTATTCATCACATAAGTTATTTACTTCTTCAGATACGCCATTACCTTCATTTCCTATTACTAAGGCATATTTTCTTTTTTAGAGAAATATCTTTAACATTTATTCCTCCATCTACTTTAGTACCATATATTTTATAATTATCTTTTTTAGTTCGGTAATAAGGCTTGGTAAATCTCTTACTATTATATTGATATGGAAGATCATACCTTCGGTAGCTCTAAGTACTTTAGGATTATACATATCTACGGTAGTAGGACTTATTACTATGGTATCAATATTGAAGGCTTTTTGAAAGATCTTTATTATAGTACCTAGATTACCTGGATCTTGAAGATTATCTAATAAAAAGAAGACGATCTCCTAGTAATAATTCTTCTTTTTTTTTTTTTAGACTCCTACTACATTTGGAATACTATCAGTACTTGATATTTTCTTCATTACTTCTTTTGTTACATAAGTGGTAGGTATATCTATATTTATTGTTTTTTTTCTTCTAAAAACAAAAGATTTCTTTTTAATAGATTTCTTTTTACCAGCTTCAGTAACTAGGTTTATTCCTTCAATTAAAAAGGTATTTGTCATATTACGGTATTTCTTTTCTTTTAATTTACATATTTCTTTTATTCTACTATTAGTTAGAGATGTTATTATCATATTTACCTCCGTCATAAGTATTTTATCATATATTTCTATCTCAAACAATATGATAATTTATTTTTTTTTCTTATTTCTATTCCTAGTACGCCATATTTATCTTGTTCTTCTTTAGAATAATATGCTTCCATATCTTTAGGTTCTGCTATATCATCTTTATTATAACCCATCTCTACTTTATCAAAATGTTTATATAATTCTTCAAAACTAGGGTATTTGTGTAGGCTTATTATATCTACGGATAACTTTTTCACCATTAGTTATATTAGTAAATTCTATTTTATCACCAATATTAAGTAACTTTCTTTTTTCATCATTTAATCTTAACTCTACTGTTTTAGTACCATTTTTTATTAAATTAAATGGTTCGTTATTTAATTTCATATTATATTTCATTTTATTGCCTCACTAAGTATTATTTTTTAAATACTTTCTTACTTCTTTATAATTTGGATAATACTTAGATACTTGTAGCCAGAAATTTTTTGAATGATTAGGATGAATAAAATGGGATAATTCATGGACTATTACATAGTTTAAACATTCGATATTATATTTTGATAATTCTAAGTTTAATGTTACATTATGATTTTTTATATTGCATACTCCCCATCTACTGGTCATTTTTCTGATTTTTAAGTTGGGATATGGTATATTTTCTTCGAAAATGTTATACCAATAATCTAGTCTTTCGCTATATATATTTTTTATATATTTAGTAAAATATTTATTAAATGCTTTTTCGTCTTTAGTATATATTTTATCATTATTTATTTCTGTATTAAAATGGGCCATATATTATATCATAACTTTTACCAAATAGTTTAAAATGGTCATCTTCTTTTTTCTTAATACTTTTATCTAAAGCTTTATTTATAAAGGCTGTATTATCTTCAATTAACTTAATTATTTGTTTCTTTGTGGTGAAGTAATTAGTGCTTACTATGATTTTATTATCTCTTACTCTTAAGTAAGTATTTTTATTATTCTTTCTTACTATTTCGATATTATATTTCTTGTCATTGTAGATATATTCATCAGCGGAAACCACCTCCGCCACCTCCTCCTCCGAAGGAGCCTCCTCCTCCGCCACCGGAAGAAAAAGCCACCTCCACCAGAAGAGTATGATTCTGCTCTTGACCTTGCATTACTCGCAGCATTAACACTTCTTGTACTTATATAGTTTATATATAAAAGGGTGTCAAAATCGATATTGTAGTCTTTAATTACTTCGGGATATAAATTTTTAAGTTGTTTAGTAACCTTATCAGCAATACCAAATATATAGGCAAACATCAGGTATTCATCCCATAGATGTACTTCCATTACCTCCTTGGTATTGATACTAGAAAACTCGTTTAAATATAGTTTTAGACCATATAATTCTTTACTATCTTCATATATAGTATCATCCATTACATTTTTACATTTACATTCTTCTTTATTGGTTCTTTCATATATATGATTATTAATTTTTAATTTTTCTAATTGGACATTATTTATTCTTGTAAATAGTCCAAAGAACTTGCTGTAGTGATTTCTACACCATTTTTCTAATTCTTTAGTTTCTAATATACCGTCTTTGCTTGCTTCATGCATTATATCAAATAACTCTTTTTCAAGTTCATTATCAAAAGTAGGATTTAGAGTTAAATCAATACTGCTAGTCTCTTTATTGAATCCTCCTTTTGTATGTCGTGGTAAATCTAACTTTATTTTGCCTTCTTTTACCCATTTTAATATTATTGCTCCGAATATGTTTGTTTCTTTATATGCAGAATACAAATTTTTATTTAGATTAGTCAAAGTATTGGCATAATATATATCTTTATTACATGGTATTTCTCTAAAGAATGGTGTATCTTTTTTGCTGATTGTTTTATTATTTATATAACCATAACCATTTTTTCTGGCAACTATTATAGCAATTACCACAATTGTAACTGGGAATGCAAATGATATAATCATAGTGAATCCCATAAATATTTTATCTATTATACTTGTGGCATTATAATTATCATAATCGTTGTGATTGCCTGAATAATTAGTAGCTCCTTCATTTGCCATATTTAAAAATTCATCAAATGTCTTATCTAAAGTGATGTCTAAATTAAATGTATCTTTAGGAAACTTTGCTAAGATAGTCATGTATTCACTACTGGAAATACTTCCATCAGAAGTCCATTTCTATTATCCGTCAAATACGTAGCATGGTGCGCCATATTTACCATAGCCCCATACATTTAGAGTATCTTCATACTTAAAATCGCTATGTATTTTGATGTTTATATTACTTTCGGGCTTGGATTATAATCATATGGAAATAATGTCCAGTATATCATTTGATAGTCATCACTTGTCTTAACTACAAAATTACTGATATCATATGAAATATGATAAGTATTATTTCCATATTTACTGATACCAAAACATAACTCTATACCATTACTAATATAATGGAAACCATTAGTATATTTTTTACTCATCAAATGAAGCGTTTATGTTATAATTATCGTTAAATGTGTACTCTATATTATCTAATTTTACTTTGAAGTTGGATATTTCACTATTACCCAAATTATAATATGGTTTATATCCTTCGGTACCTTCATTTAGGTATGTATCCCATATTTCTGTTACATGAGCAGTACCTATACTATCTACATAGATATCTATATCTATATTTTTGATTGAATTAGCTGCAATGCTTGGCACTAAGTAGTATAATACCAAAATTAATAATTTATTTTTTTCATACATTCTCCTATCAAAAAAGGACTATATTTAATAAGTCCTAAAATTTAACATTTGGTTTCTTTTTCTTTTTCATCAGCATTAAAGAACTCTAATTTTTTAAATTTAAACATAGAAGCTATTATACTTGATGGAAATTTTTCTCTTGTGTTGTTATAATTAAGACAGAATCATTATAAAATTGTCTAGCATAACTAAGTTTGTCTTCGGTTTCTTTTAAATCTTTTTGAAGAGATAAAAAGTTTTCATTTGACTTAAGTTCTGGATATGCTTCTGATAAAGCAAATAGTTTATTTAATGCTCCAGTAACGGCATTTGATGCTTCTAATTCTTCATTGATGTTACCAGCAGTATTCATTTTATTTCTTGCTTCAATTACTTCCTTGAAGGTATTTTCTTCATGCTTAGCATAACCTTTTACTGTTTCTACTAGATTTGGTATCATATCGCTTCTTCTCTTTAATTGTACGTCTATTTGAGCAAATTGATCTTTTGCTTTTATTTCTAGCATTTATTAAGTTAGTTGTATACGCCAATAGCATAAAATACTAGAATAAGTAAAACTCCTACTACTATGATAATAATTATTGTTCCAATATCCATATTTTTCTCCTCCTTCAATTATTACAATTTAATGATATCATAATTTTATCTATTTGTAAATGTTTTTATGAGTTTTTATTTTCTTTTTTATTATATTTGAAGCTGCTACTACGGCATCACTAGCGGCTGTACTTAACTGGTAATAGTCTTTTTTTATAACATCTCCTATTGCATATACTTTATCTATATTAGTCATGTAATTAGAGTCTACTATTATATAGTTATTATCTTTATTTACATTAAATATTTCACTATTAGAGTACTACCTATGGCTAAGAATACTCCTTCTACTTCTAAGTTATCTTTATTATTTATTATTACTGAGGTTAATTTATTGTTATTTTGATTATACTTAGTTATATTACTATTATATAGTACTTTTGATATTTTTAGTACTATTTACTTTATCTATTAAATATTTATCAGAGGTTAATTTATCTCTACGATGGATTATTATTACTTCTTTACATATTTTTGATAGATATAATGCTTCGGTAAGGGAAGAAGAGCCCCTCCTACTACGGCTACTTTTTTATCTTTATAGAAGAAACCATCACATAGGGCACATGTACTTATTCCTTTTCCTAGTAATTCTTTTTCATGTTCTAGAGATAACATTCTACTTTTTCTACCTGTTGCTATTACTAGGTATTCGTATTTGATATTGTTATTTATTATTTTGTTATCTAAATCGATACTTGTTATTTTTTTATTTAATATTTTTACTCCTAGTTTGGTTAATTGATTATATATATTCATGGCTAAATCAGGACCGGATATTTCTTCATAACCGGGATAGTTTTCGATACTTGGTATTTCGTTTAATACTCCTCCTGGGATATTATCTTCAACTACTAGGACATCTAGTCCTCCTCTTTTTAAATAAATACTAGCAGTCATGCCTGCTATTCCTGAGCCTAATATCACTACTTTATGTTCTTCCATTTAATCCTCCTATATATTATTCCTATTATTCCTATTAATATTAATATTATTGATACTATTTGACTTATTCTAAATACTCCTAAATATAGGCTATCTGTTCTTAATCCTTCTATTATTAATCTACCTATTCCATACCAGATAAAATATATATATAATAATAGGCCGGTATGTTTAAAGTTATCTTTCTTTCTTACTATTAATAATATTATAAAACCTATTATACACCATACTGATTCATATAGAAATGTTGGTATATAGTAGAAGCCATTTATTTTCATTCCTTCAATAATAAAATTAGGGGATATGTAAGTTTTTTTTTAAGTGTTCATAGGTTGTTATGGCTCCGTGGGCTTCTTTATTTATAAAGTTACCCCATCTACCAATTGCTTGTCCTAATATTAAATATGGTACTAAGGTATCTAGGGTTAGATAGATATCTTTGTTTTTTCTTTTTACAATAATATATTATAAATATTATTGAAGATATTACTGCTCCATAGATGGCTAACCCTCCTTCCCATATTTTAAAGATACTTAAGTAGTCTCCTTTAAATACTGAATAGTTAAATATTACATAATATATTCTTGCTCCTAGTACTCCTACTGGTATTAGATAAAAATATTAAATCTAATAAGAAATCTTTTTCCTAGTCCATTCTTTTTTCTGCTTTTTTGATGAGAAATATATTCCTATTACAATAGCGGTTATTATTATTAATGAATACCAATATATTGTTATTGGTCCTATTGTTATTAGTTCTCTATGCATTTTTATCACCATATATATAATATCATATTTACTTATAAAATTAAAGTAGAATTATAGATATTAGTTTATTTTTTATATGAAATGCCTGTCATTTCATATTACTTATAGCCTAATTCTTAGTCTATAAGTAAACAATAATAAGATATTATATTTAGGGTGTAGACTTTCTAACTTAGATAAAATAAAGTAAAAGAAGATAATCTAGTATCTTCTTAAACTGTAAAATTAATAACTAGGAAAAAATCTTCCTAGTTATTTTTTAATTTTCTCAATATAATTATTTACTTTTTGAAGACCATGTTGGATCTTCAGCATATTTAGGATTCATCTCATCAGCAGTCATTAATCCATAATCAACATATTTATTCTTGATATTTAAGATAAAACCGTAAATACCATCTTCTAATGTTTCAAAGGCTTGGTATTCACCACAACCAGATCCTTTTTGACCACCAACATTATTACATGTCTTTGCTAAATAAGAACAATTCCAAGTACATCCTGTTTCATGCATAGCTATTGCTACTGCTAAATATGGGTCTACTCCTAAATCTATTGAATACTTAGCAAATGATTCTCCTTTACCTGATAAATCTGATGATAATGTTCTATTTAACTTATCAGTTAATTCTTCGATAGTTAAATTATCATATACTTCAACTCTTTCAGGTACTACTTCAGTAGTAGGTTCTTCCTCATTTGAAAGATTTAATTCTACCACTTCTTCTTTATATACTGACGGATTGTATAATTCTTCCGTCACATTACTATTTCATTCTTTTTGTTAATTTCATTATAGTAAAATAAACTTGATGCAAATCCTAAAGTTAACATTGAAGCCATTCCTACTCTAATGAGCGCGCTTGGTTTCATTTTATTCACTTCTTTCCGCCTTTTTGAAAAAGACGAGTTATATTATAGCAGTTTTCACCATATTTGTCAAATTAGGCTACTCTTCTGACATCAATGATAGGCATTATATACATACTAGTTACTACTATTCCGACATTAGAATTTAAGGCATGAACTAGTTTTCCATCACCAATATATAGAGCTGCATGACATACTACTCCATCATAACCTGATACGATAATGTCTCCTGGTTTGATGTCACTTTAAATCAACATGTACTCCGGCATAGGCTTGCTCTGGTGCGGATCTTGGCAGGTATACGCCATAGTTAGCAAATACTAATTTTGTAAATCCTGAACAATCTGTACCATTAGTTAAAGAGTTACCTCCGTATACATAAGGACCTCCAAACAAACTTTAAAGCATAGTTTACTACTTGATTAGAAATAATTTCGTTATAAGGAACTTCATTATCACTATTTGCCGCTAGATTAATACTATATACTTCCTTTTCACTTGTTACTTCTTCATAAGTTTCAACTTGTACTTCTTCTGTTGTTTTTTTTGTATCACTTTCTTTTTTTTTACTTTTTTCATCTTGTTGTTTTAATAACTCTTCAGTAGGTAAAGATAACATTTCCATGGTTATGTCTTCTTTACTTTTTATTTCTCTCATAGAGAGCAATTCGTTACTTAAAAACAACTTCTTGTTCGCTCCCTTAATATTGCTATCGTAAAATGCATAACATAGAACTCCAAGTAATAGAGTCAGTGCTGCAATTTCCATTTTATGCTTTTTTCACTTCTACACCTCATTTTTTTTTTAGCGGACGTTTAATATCTTAACACAAATGGAATTCTTTGTCAAATACAAATTTATAAGCCCTTATAAAATAAGGGCTAAAGGTATTTTAATAATTACTTGGAATTATTATAAATTATTAGATTATGTTGGCTCTAGTACATGCTACATAGAACAAATATTTGTCTTTTTCTTGGTATTTATTATTGGTATCAGTATAGATAATTACGGAGTCAAATTCTAGTCCTTTGGCTACATAAGAAGGAACTACTACTAAGTCTCTTTTTTATATGGCCGAAACCATCTATTAGCATTATATCTAGATCATCTTTTAACATGTTATATACTTTTTCAGCTTCTTTATCATTTTTAGTAATTATTGCTATACTTTTAGAAATAGTTTTTAAATTATTTATGTCTGTTAAGAAGTCATTCTTGGTAATATTATTTCTAAATATTATATCACTAGCCTTATCATTTCTAATAGCAGTAACATGATTTAAACCCTAATATTTTTATTGGTATAATCGATTATTTTACCAGTGGAACGATATGTTTTTAGTAAGGGTAATATACTTAGAAGAATCAAATATACTAGTAATTCTTCTAGTGAATCATATTTGTAATATGGATTAATAGTTTGATTAGTATCTCCTAAGATGGTATAATTACTTGTTTTTAAATGTTTTCTTTATAATTAGATATTGAAGTTTATTATAGTCTTGAGCTTCATCTATTACTATTTCTTTAATAACATGATTAGTGTTAAATCCTACTAATAAACTCTTTATATATAAGAAGATACATGCGTCTTCATAATATAAATATTTATCATTTACTTTATCTTTATATTTAGAATATTCGCTTTGATAGAAGTTATTAAATATATCTTTTAAATCTAATTTTATATTTAGTAATTCTTTTTAATTTTTTTTCTATAGAACTAGCATTCTTAGTACTACCTTCATAATTATTACTTGCTATTCTCTTAGACATTTCTTTTTTTATTCTTTCGAATAAAGGGAAATCTATTATATTATAATTTAACATATTATTTAATTCTTCAGTATCTATTTCGATAAAATTATCATATTCTAATTTATTATTAAATTTAATGGTACTTAGTAAGTTATTTATATAGCTATCAATATCTTTTTATTATTTCGTCTGATTGTTTATATTTAACCATATCATAGTTATCTACATTACCTTTATAATATCTAGATATAAAGTCTGTAAAGTTTTCTATATCTTTATATTCATTTATATTTTGACATAATAAATCATAGAAGGTCATATCATAGGTATTATCTTCTCCTAACTCTGGTAGAACATTTGATATATACTCTGAAAATACTTTATTAGGGAGTAAATACTACTACATTACTTGAGGTTAAATTAGGTATTCTATATAGTAGAAAAGCTATTCTATGTAAAGGCTACACTTGTTTTTCTTCTGAACCTGCTATTCCTTCAACAATTAGATTTTTTATCTTCAGTATTTCTTATTACTTTGTTTTGTTCTTCTTGAATAGTATTAACGATATTCTTCATTTTTATCTGAAGATTCTTCTGCTAATACTTCTTGTAATAGGCTATCACTAATATTTAAATCATTATCAAAAATATGTTTTAACTCGGCATCTTCTATTATATATTGTCTTTTTCTTAATTATATTTCCTTTTTTATTATACCTGATGGTGCTTTATATGAAGCATGGGACCTGTTTCATAGTCATAGAACATACTACATATTGGACTTCTCCAGTCATGGACATAATAATCTAGTTTATCTTCAACATGAGTAATACCTATATAGATATTATCTTCTTCTTCACTACCTTCTTCTTTAAATCTAATTGAACCAAAATATGGTTTATTTTGTATTCTAAATAATCTCTGAAGATAATTACCTTTACTTTGCATTATTGATACTTGTAAATCTGATTCAGCCATCATGCTACGCATTTCATTAGGATCCATTTCGGTATGAGTATCCCATATTAGTTTTTTTAAATTCTAACACTTTGGAATCATCATCAAATAATTCTTGTCCTAATTTAGATATTTTCTTTCTAATTAGGCTTACTGTTTTGTTTAGATAATTTCTTTCTCTTTCAAATTCTTCTCTTTCAATCTTCATAAATACCTCCTTTATATAACGACGAAAAACTACAGTTATATATGTAGTTTCTCTAAAGATGAATTTAACTTAAGCAAATGTCTATTTAATTGTATTACTTTTTATTCACCTTGTCAACAAAATTTTAGAAAAAAAAGACTATTCACTTACTGTAAAATCTTCTAATTTTCCATTTTCTGTCATAATTTTATTAACTTTTTCAGATACTTTATTTAGTTTATCGGAACATTCTTTAGCTAGTTTCATGGCTTCTGTATATTTATTTATTGCTTCATCAAGTGGTACTTCTCCTGTTTCTAATTCTTTTTTACTATTTCTTCAAGTAATTTAATTTTTTCTTCAAAAGTCATTTCTTCTTTTTCTTTTGCCACTTTTATTCACCTACCTTAATTATTTTACTTTCAATATTACCATCTTTAAACGCTATAGTAATTACTTCATCTTCTTTTTTACATCTTTTTAATACTAGATAACACTTTATCTTCTTTTTTAACAATAGCATATCGTCTATTTAATGTATTTAATGGATTTAATACTTCTAACTTTGATATAATATGATCTAGTTTTTGACTACTATATTTATATATAGCATATTAGGATTATTTAGTACATAACTATTTTTTTACTGTATATAATCTTATCTTAGTATTATCTAATATTTTATTTATTACTTTATCTAAATTATCCATTAGATTATCTAGTTTTTGTTCTTTTTACTTCATACATAGATAAAGGTTTAGTTAATATATAACTATTCTTTATATTATCTAGTCTTTTATAATTTATACTAATAATATTATTTAAAGCATTATAACTTCTATTAACTGCCGTATCTAAATATGTAATTATAGTATTAATATCAGGTACTGCAAGTTCTCCTGCTGCTGTAGGAGTTGGGGCTCTTAAATCTGCTACATAATCTGATATAGTAATATCTATTTCATGTCCAACAGCAGATAATAACTGGTATTTCACTATCATAAATAGCTCTTGCTACTACTTCTTCATTAAAAGGCCATAAGTCTTCGAGTGAGCCACCACCACGACCAACAATTAATGTATCAAGTTTAAGCTCATCTTTTAAACTATTAGCTAGTCTTATTTTATTAGCAATGTCATTAGCAGCCATATCACCTTGTACTAGTGCTGGAAATAAAAACTGTCTCACATATTGGATATCTTCTTTTAATTGTTGTTAATATATCTTTAATGGCAGCTCCAGTAGGAGATGTTACTATTCCTATAGTATTTGGTACTCTTCTAATCTTTTTCTTTTTTATCTTTATCAAATAAGCCTTCGCTAGATAATTTCTTTTTTAATTGTTCAAAGGCGACATATAATGCTCCTATTCCATCTTCAAGCATTTCTTCTACATATATTTGATAAGAACCACTTGCTTCATATACATCTATTTTACCAGTAACTAATACTTTCATACCATCATAAGGCATAAACTTCATATTTTTGTTATTAAAAAGAAAACATAACAGCATTTATTCTACTATTCTCATCTTTTAAAGTAAAATAAAAGTGTCCTCTTGAATGAGCCTTAAAGTTAGATATTTCTCCTTTTAGATACACTTTCTTTAGTAATAAATCTTCGTTAATAACTTCTTTTATATATTTATTTACTTCAGTTATAGTTATATAATTATTATTCATATATTTACATCTCTATCTACTTTATTTTATTTTTATTTCTTAACATTTCTAATATATTTCTTACTAACATATAATGTTTGCTATAAGATAAAAAATAATATTTTTAAAATTATCATCTGAAGCTTTTTTCATTTTTTTGTTCTATATTTTCAATTAATTCCTCTAAAATAAATGGATTTAATTTATTATACATATTAATAAATTCTTGATAGTATTTATCTTCTTTAAGTAATACTTTAAGATTACTATAAATACTATTATATTTTTCATTTACTCTTAATCTAGTACTAGTAAAAATTAAATGTTAAACCAAAATTGAATATGGTGATAAATAGGCATTATCTTTATTACCATCATTTTCATTTATACTATCTTATATTACAATAAATTTTCATAATAGTTTTTTATTACATTCACTTATATTTTATTTTATTTTATTTTTTATATATCATTAAAATATATATCTAAAGTATTTTAATATTATTTCTAAAGTCATTTCTTCCATTTAATAATTTATTAAACTCATAAACTATAACCTTCTTAATCTTTTGCTACTAATCCTTTTATTTCTCTAAAGTATTAATATTTTCAAATATGTTATTATGTTTTTATATCTGCAATCATTTAGAATTGTAATTCATAATACATTCTATCTGTAGTCTTCTAAAGAATAATTTTCTCTTATTAATATAAAAGAACTTTTATATCTTCCTAAAGATGTAATAGTTTTATTTTTTGATTAAAGCATCAAATACAGTTTTCTTTTGTAATGTATTATTTTATAATGATTATTCACTTTTGTCTTCTACTTCGTGTATATCTTATCTAAAACCCCATTTATCATTTTTGTATACTTTTTCATCTGAATATTTTTTTGATAATTCAATTGTTCATTTATAATACTAAATTAGGTTCCATTTGTATATAATAGTTCATATACTGATATTCTAATTATTGCTTGATCGTTAATCTAATCTATCTATTGTCCAATTTTCTAAATATTTAGATTATTATTATCTATATCATTTATATTATTTAGTACCCCTCTACTATTCTTTTTAAAAAAAATCTGTGTTAATTATTTTATGTTCTTCTAATGGAATATTATCCATATATTCTTCTATTACACCATTAGTTGTATAATCTATTTTATTTTTTTTATATAAAATATTTGATATAATACACGCATTGCGTTTTTCTTGAATTGTTCTATTTAACTTTCATTTTTCACACCTCCTTATCATTTTATCAAACATAAAAATTTATAAAAAAGAAATTACTATATTAATAATGTAATTTTCTTTTATTTTCTAAGCGATAATGTTTTATGTCTTTAGACGATCGTTATCTATTATTTTTATTATGTCTTGACCAAAATAATTTAAATATATATTAAATATGTTTTTATTATTTGTTATTTTATCTATGACTACGTTTATATTCTTCATTACTGAATAATAACATTATAGTACGGAAAAAGGATTTTTTATATCAATCTTTTGATTCTATTTCATCATTTATTATACTTTTATGCATTTTTTCTAAATGTAATTCTGCTATTTTTCCTTTTTTTTACTATTAGATAACTATTGTTACTATATCCTAAGGAAGCTGAATATAAAAATCCTAAATAAAGACTCTTATCTGTTTGAAATCTTCTTTTACTAATACGTGTGATATTCTTAGGTTCTAATTCTGATATTATGATGTTTTGTTTGTTCTTAAAGTGTTTTTTATTTATAATAAAGGTATCTTTTATTTCTTCATCTAAAAAAGATAAATAAATATCTGTTCTTTCGAATTCTACTAATGACATTAAGTTATATACTTAATACTTTTTTTAACTTACATTATTATTTAATTTTTTTCAGTTTTCTTATTTTCTAATAATCTAATTATATTTTTTTTCTAAACGATTTATTATATCAGAAATAAAACATATTATCTATGTTTGTTTTATTCTTTTTCCAGTAATACTTTCTTTTATTACTTTCTAATTTTCTATAGTATAACTATCTAATATCTTAGATTCTTCTTTTAGTATATTTAATAGCATTTTTTAAGTTAGTAGTTATTCACACTTTCTACTTCTTATATATTTCTAACATTATAATTGTAGTAAATATTAGATAATGTTATTTCTATTCTTATAATTAAATATTCATAACTTTTTTCTCCTTAATAAATATTAATCATTTTATTTTTTCATTCAAAGAAAAAAAAAGTTACTTTGGGACTTCTCTTTATTAATTTGGCATGAACCACTGTTCTTTCAGTATCCGAATAACAAGTACTAAGAGTAAGTATTTTATCATTAGTATCTAAATTTGTATTAAAGTTATGAATACTTCTTTGTTTTATAGTATTTAAAAATTTATTATATTCTTCATTATTATTAAAATTTGTAGTTATATAATATGTTTCTTCTGGTATTTTATATACAGAAAATATTTGCCACATAGTATTTTCTGTTTCAGTAGATAGTCTTATTATATGATTATCTTTATTATTATACCAATTTGATTTTAATACCTTTGAAAACGAGATCCAAACATAGTTTTATCAAGTCTACTATGAGCATATAAAATAGTATTTTTTATTATTTAAATCATTATTATTTCTATAATCTAAAAAACCCATCCAGCTTCATTGTATTTTTTATCAAATGAATGATTCAAATAATAAGAATTATCTTTAGTCTGAACAAACGGATAATTTATATTAGTATTATTTTTACATTAATCCAGCCTACAGTATCTGAATTTTTTTCTTTTAATTTATTTAGATCTACATCTATTAAAGGAAATTTAATGTAATACCAATAATCACTAGTTGTATTTTCTTCTTTGTTGACTAGTTCGGTATTTTCATCATCTTTTTTTTTCAGTGACATCTGCAATATTATTAATTTCATTAACTGTATCTTTTGTTTTTTATTGTCTTTAAGCCATAATATTATTTTTTAAACTACTTATAATTATTATAATAATAAATATTATAAGTAATACTATCCAAAGCCATTTGTTATTTTTTTTTTTTTTATTTTTAGGTTGTTTTTCTTCTTTTTCTTTATTAGAATCTAAATCTACTTTATAATATTTTTGAGCAATCTATTTTATCTAAATTATCAAGTATATTATTTGATTTATGTATAGTAGTATTAGTATCACAATTATTTTGTTTGATATATTCTTCATTCCAATTGCGGAGAGTTGTATCTTTAGCATTAATGTAATTTAAATTATTATAATTACTGGCATGTCTAGGTATATAATCTTCATTTATTGGAATATCATTATAATTATCTTCTTTCACATTATCACCTATTACAATTGTACTAGATTTTTTTTGGTATTGTAAAGAAAAAGAATAGACTTTTTATTGAACTTGTCAATAGAAAGTAGACAATAAAAGAACATTAATTAAATCCTAGTTGATTTCTATATTCAACTGGGGTTTTATAATTTAAAAGCGTAACTTGGCCGTAAATTATTGTTATCATAAACTATATCATCAATAAATTCCTGAACTGTGTTATAATTATTTATGTCAAAGTCAATATACATTTCTTTTTTGAGCCAACCATTTTTAGATTCAATGACTGGATTATCAGTTGGTGTTCCGGCTCGCGACATTGAACGTGTTATAGTATAAGAATTAAGTATATTGTTAAATGACACCGAGGAATATACAGAACCTTGATCTGTGTGAAAAATTGTATCAAGGTCTTTATATCCTCTTTTTATTTTTTTCATTCAGCATATAATTTAGGGCATTTTTATGATTTAATATACCATTACCATACATTGATTCCCTAACATCATAACCAACTATCTCATTATTAAAAAACATCTAAATAAAACGTCCAATCATACGGTTTTCTTTTTAAACCATATCTTTGTTGTGTCTGAAACTATTTTTTCAAATGGTCGTGTTGTTTTCCAATTACCATTTATTGCGTTATAAAATTTAATTGATTCTTCTCCAGGTTTCTTATATTTATAATGTTTAGCTTTAGATTTGATGTTTAATGATTTATATACCTTATGTACTAGATTATCAGAAACAACCCAAACGGTTTCATCTAATATAATTTTTCTTATTCTATGATATCCGTAACTGGGTTTTCTTTTATGAACATCTAATATTAATTCACCTAATTGTTTTCTATTTAATTCATATTGATTCAATATATTTTTTATTTTTTTAAGCCATTTATAATAACCACTTCTAGAAACATTCATTATTTCACAAAGTGATTTTACGGAATAGTTTTTTTACTAAAATATTCTATTATTTCAAATTCTTTTTTTTTATTTCTTGAATACTACAATTGAACCATCTCCTTTCACAATGTAACCTTTTTTTAATCGTTCATTCTCAATTTTAATCTCATATTTTCGTATTCTAATTCTTCTTCCTTACTATTAAATTTTTTTGGTAGTAAAATATTTTGCCATTGATTTCCTGGCTTCCTTTTTATTTTCTAATCCACTAATTCCCTCGGCTTTATATTTTTCTATCCATCTGCTTAATAAACCACTACTTATGTCATATTCTCTGCATGTTTGTTGTAACGTTTTCTTAAATTCAATTACTGGAATTACAATTTTTTTTTTTTTTTTTTTAGTTGTCCAAATTCTATTTTTTTCTCTTTTTCTTTTTCATATTATTTTATCCTTTCTTCTTTTATTATATCAAAAAAGTAGACACATTCCTTTTATGTCTACTTTTTATTTTACAACTTCAACTTTTTATCTATTCTAATTATCTATTTGCTTTAGCTAATTTTTTTTCTTGATACTAGTACTGCTCCTGCTGAAGCTAATCCTAGTGAAGCAAGAATTAATGCTAAATTCATATCATTAGTAGCTGGATTTTTTTTCTTCTTTAACTGTAGTTTCTTCTTTTTAACTCAGTAAACTTTAAGTAAACTGTAGTATCAGCATTTATTTCTTTTTGAAAAATCAAATTTATTTTTTTAATTCTTTATCCGCAAAAAGAATCCTTCTAATTTAAATTTATCTGCTTTTTAAGTCAGCATTGATTTCATCAATTAGTTGTTGTAATTCTTCATCTGTAAATTTAGTTCCTTTTGGTACTGATATAGTTTCTTTGATATTATCACTTGTTAATGTAAGTCTTACATTAACTGTTATATTTTATCAGCAAAACTATCTGTTCCATTTGTTACTGTTCCTTCAACATAAGATAATTCTGCAATATCTTTTTTTGCTGTTTCATTAGGCTTTCCACTTTTGACCAGGAGCTACATTTGTTACTTTACCACTTACTATATCTAATACAGCTGATTCAGTAACTCCTAATTCTAAGTTATCTCCTTCTGCTGAAGCATATGCATTTTTCCACAGTTGCTCCATCTACTGTCATTTCACTATTTAAAGTGAAACCTCTATTTACGGCTTGTAATACTTTTACTTTACCACCAAGTAAACGAACATTTACTTCATCAGTCCAACCATTTGAACCACCACCAGTAACATATCTGATATCACCAGTGAATGTATCATTAATTAATAAAAGTAGCTTTTTTTGTGTAGCTTTTTCCTTCTCCTCCTCCAAAAGCATCTGATTTTGAAGAAAATTCTCCACCATTAATTATTAAAGTAGCATTTTCTACTACTGTTGTAGCTTGTGTCTTGTCAGTTCCCTCATACCATGTATGACAAGTAGTTCCAGATAAAGAACTAGCACCACCACCATGTACAAGTCACCTGTGAATTTTCCACCATTTACTGTTACAGTAGCAGTACCTACAGAACTTTTTTATGAAGACCACCGCCAAATACATTATGCATAGTTCCACCTTCGATAGTTATATTTGTAGTGGTTATTTTTTCATCACTATTATGACTTCCACCAAAGATATTGATAGTAGCTGGTACTAATTGTTCACCACCTTCCCATTTAATAAGTGCACCTTCAACACCATCGGTTCTATCAGTAACAGTTATTGAAGTACCATTTGCAAAAAAAGTTTTTGTCTTCCAATGTTGGCTCTGCTGCTAAAACACTAGGAACAAATAATGCAAAAAGCAGCTACTAAGAATAATATTTTCTTTTTTTCATTTTCTCTTCTCCCTTTCTTAATAAGATAGACATTTCCTATCTTTAACTAAATTATATCATATCTTATTTTTTTTTGACAAGGGATTTTTACATTTTTCTACATTTTACATTAACTTTTACATTTTAAGAAACTTCTTGTTAATTTAAGAAGTTTCTTTTATTATTATCTACTTCTTGATATTCGGTTATATCTTCTAAACAGGTTACAAATAAATTTAGAGATATCTTATTTTTTTTTATCTTCTTCTTTTTTATAATTTTTTATATTGGTTATATCTTTTATATTAGGATATTTTTCTAACATTTTATCTTTTGCTTTAGTTATTGCTTTTTTTTACTCTAGCAGTATTATAATCATATACTTCATTTATGATATTGGTTTCATATTCGTCTTCATATATTAATGATATAGGAGTTATATTATTATTAAAGATATATTTTATATTTCGATTAAAGGTTTTATATTTATGAAAATCGAAGAATGATATTCTTTTATTTAATAAATTTAATACTAATACTTTCTTTTTTTTCCTGTATATTTTATTTCATGGTATTGATATGGATATTCTATATTTATATTATACCAAACTTCTCCTTTGTACTTTTCCACTAGCGGTCTTAGGTATTTTTCGTTATTAGGTAATGTTATATCTGAAGATATTATTATATCTCCCTTCTTTACATAGGTATTAATACTTCTTACTTTTTCTCCACTTTCAGCATATATGTTTTTAATAACGGCATTTTTGGAAGCTACAATATTATATATCTTATTATCTTTAGGTTTTTATTATTTATTATTCTTTCTTCTACTCTAATGGTATACTTTGTTCCTTCTCTTATTATTTCTAACCATTCTAATGTATCTTTATTTTCTTCAAGTATTTTTTTCTTTATTTTTTTTCTATTTCTTGATAATTTTTAACAAATTTATACTTCTTTATACCATTATCTTCTAGTTCTTTAGTTACTAATTTTATTATATTATTATTAGAATGAATTACTTCTATTTTAAATATTATATTAGATAAGGTATATATTAGTAGTAAACTTATTAGTAAAGATGATAATATAAAGATATCTTTTTTTATTCTTTTTATTATTCTTAATTTACCATAGTATCTTACTATTTTGATATTATAAATAGTCTTTAGTTTTAGTACTTTATCTAAATCTTGATAATTGATTATTAAATCTATTTCTTTTATGAGATATTGGTATTAACTTTTTCGATATTTGATATTATTATTTATTAATCTTTTTAAAAATTATTTATATTTCTTCCTGTTAACTTTTATTTTTATACTACTAGAGAATATTTTTTAATATTTTTTCTTTCATAGTATCAACTCTTTCTATTTATTAAAAGAAATATTCTTCAATATTACCTGTTATTAATATTTCATTTCCATCATTTTACGGATATTACTAAATTAGTACCTGTTATTTGATATATTTACTATCTAATAACTAATACTAATTTTAGTGTCTGAGAAAGTCCATAATTTTAGTATAATTAATAATATCTAGTTTGTTATTCTTATATAATATACTAAACTTTTTATCATTAATATAACTATCTATTGATCTAACCAATTTTAATATTTTCATAATAATATATATGATTTATAATTAAAATTTTATGAAAATATTAACTTTTATAGGTATTCGTAAATTTTAATATTTATTTTGTCATATGTTATATTGAATATAAAAAAAGGGGTGGATTATATGTGTAACAATGAAAACAATACTTGCGAGAATTGCATCGCGGGATATTCTAAAAGTTATCCTTATACTTCAGCAAAGTGTATGTCAAAATGACTGCTGCCTAGAGACTTGTGATAGAGGCTTCTTAGGACAAAATAGTAGTTTCTGCTACAACACTAGACCTATTCAGTTATATACTTGTTCAGGAGGAAGTACTCCATTAGCAATGCCTATTAGCAAAGATCCAAGTATTACTACTACCAGTAATGTGTTTAGACTAGAAAAATTAGATGGCTGCTGTGCTACTTGTAGAGTACTAGCACCTAATACTGACGAATCTAGCGTCTTTCCATATGAAGCTACTAAACTCATTCTTTACTATTAATTTAGGATGCTGCTGCATACTAAGATGTCTAGATGATACTTTTGTTGAATGTATATAATACATAATAAAAGAAGGTAAATAGAAACTAATAATTTCTATCTATCTTCTTTTTTATAATTTACTCATATTCGTTCACATTCGTTCATTTTTGCTTGTTCCCAATATTGCAAAGTATTATTTTATAAGGTTTTATACGAACTCTTTCGCCCGCCATTCGACCGCATGATTGTAATTATGGAGATTTTAAGCTCCATAATTCCTAGGAAGACTTAATAAGGCTTACTAGGTAAAAATAAGACTTTTAAGGCTTATTCTTCTCTTAAAGTAATATTTAATTCTTTATTAAGTACTTTTAATATTTTCTCTACTCTAGTACTTATTTGTTCAGTAGTCATTGTACCATTATTATTACCTAATTTTATTCTTAAAGTAATAGACTTCTTACCTTCAGGTATTTTATCACCATTATATTCTTCAATAAATGATACTTCTTTAACCATAGTACTAACTATGTCATTTATTTCTTTCCAAGTAATTGAAGAATCTACTAATAGGGATAAGTCTTTTTTCTACTAATGGGAATTGAGGTAAATGATTAAACTTATTGGTTCTTGATTTAAATGGTACTAATTTTCCAAAGTCTAATTCAAAGATAGCTATATTGGTTCTCTTGATACCTGATTCATTCATTGTAGATACTGATACTAATGATAGCGAACCTATTATTTCATTATTTAAACTAATATTTAAGTAAACTTCTTTATCAGACCATGATGGTTTTTCTAGTCTACTTAGAGTAAGTTCTTCCATATGATTATATCTAGATAGGTTTTCTACTACTCCTTTTAATTCAAAGAATATTTCTTTAGCATTCTTACCTACTATTGCTCCAGTTAATAATTTCTTATGAATTGGTAATACTTCTTCTTCAGTAGATTCATGGTACTTACCTTTAATAAATACTTCGGCCATTTCAAATACTCTAAATGTATCAAAATATCTTAAGTTTTTACTTATTACTTCTAACATACCAGGTACTAATGAACTTTAGCTTAGTATTCCTAGTTCTGGTGAAGGTGGTGTTGCTAATCTAATTGAAGTACTTGTATCTATTTTAGCAGCTTTTTATATATTTTTCATCTATCCAAGGATATGTAAATACTTCATTAAAGTTACATCTATAGGCTAGGTATTCTCTTAATCTTCTTTCTAATGTTACTTTAGGTTGATTTACTGAACTTGTAAAGTTTACTGGTAATGGTTTTGCTTCAAAGTATTCATAACCTATTAGTCTTGCTATATCTCCTAGTACATCATCTTTCATAGATACATCACCAGTACTTCGCCATGTTGGAACTACTACGTTAAAGATATTACTCTTATATTCTACTTTATATCCTAGTCTTTCTAATGTGTCTTTTTTATTTCTTCTACTGTTAATACTTTTCCTAATCTTATATCTAGGAATTCTTTAGATACTTCTACTACTTCGTTTTTAGTAGGATTAGGATAATTATCTCCATAGGCTATTATTTCACATTCGGGATATATTTCTTTTAAATAATTGTAAGGCTAATGATAATCCTAAGTCTACTCTCTCTCGGTATCGATATTCTTTTTCATAACGAATTGAGGCATCGGTCTTTTCATCAAATCTTTTACCTGTATTTCTTATTGTACCTGCGGTAAAGTCTGCTACTTCAAGGACTACTCCTGTTGTATCTGGTAAGATTGAATCTTTTCTACCACCTTTAATACCTGCGAAGTGCTATAGGCTCATTTGGTATCACATATTACTAGGTCGTCAGTAGTTAAATCTATACTGTTTTCGTCTAGTAATAATAGTTTTTCTCCCTTGTTAGCGTTTCTTACGATTATTTTTTCTCCTGTTACATGAGTTCTATCAAAAGGCATGTAATGGTTGACCTACTGCCATCATGACATAGTTTGTTATATCTACGATAGCATTTATTGGTCTCATACCACCATTTATTATAGCGGTTTGCATCCATATTGGAGATGGCTTTTACATAAACGTTATTTATTTCTACTGCTTTGAGTATCTAGGACATTTAGTGGTATCTTTTATTTCGATATTATATTTTTTTATATTTTTATCTGGTTTTATTATTTCTAATTCTTTTAATGGTACTTTGTATATTGCAGATAATTCTCTTGCTATTCCATAATGTCCCCATAAGTCTGGTCTATTGGTTAGAGACTTATTATCTATTTCTAATACGGTATCATTCATACCAATTATATCAGCGATATTATCTCCTGGTTTGCAATCTACTTCTGATAAATCAACGATTTCGCTTTCATCTTTAGGTGGAAAATAGTCTTCTAGATATACTTCTGTTGCTCCACATATCATTCCATATGATGATACTCCACGCATCTTGGTTTCTTTTTATTTTTACTAAGTCGCCTTCGCCATGCCAATATACTTCTGCTCCTGGTTTTGATATTACTACTTTTCTCCTACATATAGGTTAGAACCACCACATACGATTTGGACAGGGGGATTCTTCACCGATATTTACCATACATACTTTTTTAATTTATCAGCATCAGGATGCTTATTTACTTCTAATATTTCTCCTACTATGATATCATGGAACTTAAGGAAGTATCTATTACATCTTCTACTTCTACTGTTCTCATTGTTAAATCATAAGATAATTGTTTATTTGTTATTTCTTTTTGGTAAATCAACATATTTTTTTACCCAATTTAATGAAACTCTCATCTTTCTTACCTCCTACTTAAACTCTCTTAGGAATCTTAAATCCCCACTATGGAATAATCTTACATCATCTATACCATATCTCATCATTACTAATCTGTCTAATCCGATATTGATATAGAAACCAGTCCATACTTCTGGATCTAAGTTAGCACTTCTAAGGACATTTGGATGGATTACTCCTCCTGGCATTACTTCTATCCAGCCATTGTGGTTACATACTTTACAGCCTTTACCACCACATACTAGACATTCCATATCTATTTCATAACCTGGCTCAGTAAATGGGAAGAATCCTTCACGCATACGTACACATTTACTTTTTGGCCAAATACTTTTTCTAATATTGTTTCGATCATTACTTTACCTGATGCAAATGATAAATCTTTATCTACTATTAAAAGCTTCATATTGAAAGAAAGCTCTTTCGTGTCTGGCATCAGTTGTTTCGTTTCTATATACTCTTCCTGGATATACGAATCTAGCAGGAGCACCATGTTCTAATAAGTATCTTACGGAACCTCCTGTTAGAGGAGTGTGGTCTTAAGCATAATCTTTCTTCAGCAGTTTTTATCTTCTGTTCCCTCTATCCAGTATGTATCCATTGATTGCCTAGCGGGATGATCTTTAGGGAAGTTTAGGTTATCAAAAGCAAACTTTTCACTACTGATATCATTCTCACTATATACTTCAAATCTAAGGATAAAAAAGCGTCATTTAAGTCATAACACATTTGGGTTATTGGATGTAAGGCTCCAGTACTATTTATTTCTTTACCTGGTAATGTTACATCTATTTCTTCATCTGTAACCCTAGCGTTATCTACTAAGTCTTTATCTTTTCATTTAGTTTTTCATCAAAGCGATTTTTTATTTCATTAGCTTTCATACCTACTTGTTTTTGGTTTCGACATCTAATGAACCTAGAGTTTTTAACACTTCGGTAAGTGGACTCTTCTTCTTACCTAATAATTCTCTTCTTATTTCTTCTAATTCTTTACTAGATTTAGCACTATTTATTTTTTTCTAAACCTTGTTTTTTATTTCTTCTAATCTTTCTAACATAATTTCCTCCTTATACATTATCAAGAAGCATTATTACTTCTTCTTTACTATATTTTTTTTCATAATCTTTTTATTTTCTTTATATATTCATTATGACTTATGGTTAAGTCTTCTAATGAATCATATACTATTTTATCTATATTCTTTACCCCGTACTTTATTAAATATTTTATATTTAAATCGGTATCTATATAGTTATCTTCAACTAGAGAAAGAATATAATTACTTTTTGTTTTTTAATATTTTCTTATAAGTATCATTAGATACATATCTTAATAAATATTCTATATTATAGTTCATATTCACCTCTTTTTTATAATTAAAAAGATGATACCTAAAAAGGACGAATATTATTATCCGCGGTACCACCTTTCTTTATAACTATTGTTATACTACTTGGAATCTTTTAACCAGATTAACGGTTAAGACTAAAGGGTGAATTCGTATTAGATATTTTTTATCAGGCTTCCATCATTCCCCCGACTCTCTATTAAACTTCTCTAATATTACTACTTCCTTATCATTGTCTTATTTTCTTTTTTATACATCTAAATAATCTTTTTACTTCTGTAGTTTGATTTGTTAGAATATCTTCTTGTTTATTACCTTCACTTATATAGTTAAATCCATATCTATTTATATATTCTATTACTGCTAGTCTTAGGAGTGAACTCTTTGTTTTCACTCTCTATAAGTTGCATAATATAATATGGTTCTATTCTAGATAATTTGCTTATAAATTGCTGTCTTTTTGTTCATTATTCATAAATAGACACATATTATCTATGTTAATCTTTCCCATAAATATGTCATCTAGGACACTATTTAGTTTACTTTGTTTATATTCAAAACGATATTTGGGATTATTTGGTAGTTCTTTAGATAGGATATCTACTGCTTCTGGTGTTAGATTGTCTGAAGCACAAGTATAAAAACTACTTATATTATCTAATCTATATATATCTCTAAATTCTTTCCTTGTGATTAATTGTTTAGCTAGAATAGGATTATATTTAGATACTTCAGAGAATTCTATTTCTCTAGGATACATCATACATACAGCCTGAGTTATCTTTTCATCCTCTCTAATATACTTGAATTCATTTTTTAAAATACTTCCTTTTCTTGAAAGTTATTATATTCTATACATAAGGCTTCAATTGCTTTAGCATATAGATATAGTTTAATGTCTGCTCCCCATATCTTGCATTTTGTATAGTTCATCCATTGATGGCATAAATACTTCTTTTCATAACTAATTCCCCCTTTTAAATATAATTATATAGTCATTAAGTCTTTTTCTTTTTTTTTTTTTAATTTTTCATCAACTATTTTATTATATTCATTTATTAATTCTTGTACTCTTTCATTACCTCTTTTTTCTTCATCTTCTGGTAATTCTAGATTACTTAATGCTTTATTAGCATCTTGTCTTATATTTCTTAAAGCTATTTTTGCTTCTTCTGCTAAAGCTTTAACTTGTTTTACTAAGTCTTTTTCTTCTATCTTCAGTAAGTGGTGGTATTACGATAAATACTACTTCACCATTGTTATTAGGAGTTAATCCTAAGTTTGCTTCAAAGATTGCTTTTTCTATTGCTCCTAGGCATGATTCATCAAATGGTTTAATTGATAGTTGTCTTGCTTCAGGAACGGATATATTAGCTAAACTTTTTAAGTGGTGTTGGTGTTCCATAATACTCTACCATCACACCATCTAACATATTAGGATTTGCTCTTCCTGCTCTTACATTAGTAAACTTATTTTTTTCTAATGATTCTATTGTTAACATCATTTTTTTCTTCTGTATTTAATATTGTTTCTTCCATAATTTCTCCTTTTTTATATGCTATTTTATCATACTTTATATAATTATTCAAGCATTTTTGGTTTTATTTGCAAGTAAAGCTTGTAATCTTTACTTGTCATTTATAGCCTAGGGTCTATAAATGATGCATCAATATGCTTATTATATATAAGTTATTATTTTATTAAAAAGACCTATTTTATATTTTGGAATAAAATCATTTTACATTTAGGCAAAAAATAAGATAATCTATAAAGACTATCTTATTACAATATTAACTATTCTATTTGGTACACAGATTACTTTAACTATTTCTTTTCCTTCAAGCCATTTTTTAATTACTTCACTATTCATAGCAAGTTCTTCTAATTCTTCTTTAGATGAATCTTTCTTTATTCTAATAGTATCTCTTACTTTACCATTTACTTGAACTGCTATATCTATTTCATTATCAATAGTTTTTTTCTTCATCATATGTAGGCCATGCTCTATCACAAATTGGAGTATATCCTAAACTTTCATTTAATTCTTCAGTTATATGAGGAGCAATTGGATTTAATAAGTCTAATAATACTCTATAATCACCTTTAGTAATTGTTTCTTTTTCATCATAAGCATTTACTAAAATCATAAGTGTAGAAACTGCTGTATTATAAGCCATATGAGTTAAATCATATCCTACTTTTTTTAATACTCTTATTTATTATTACTTCTAAATCTTTAGAGTATTCTTCACTATCAGTCACTTTATCCTTTAATCTAATTACTCTATCAATAAATCTCTTACATCCTTTTAATGAGTCTGTACTCCATGGGGCATCTTGTTCATAGTCTCCCATAAACATTTCATATACTCTTAGAGTATCTGCTCCATAGTCATTAACGATGTCATCAGGATTGATAACATTGCCTTTACTCTTACTCATCTTTTTCATTGTTATCACCAAGTACCATACCATGACTAACTCTAGTCCAAATCATTTCTTTTTTTAGGTACTAGGCCAAAGTTATATAACATTTGTACCCAAAATCTAGCATATAGTAAGTGTCTGGCAGTATGCTCCATACCACCATTATACCAATCTACTTATTCCAATATTTCATGGCATCCATGCTGGCAAATTCTTTAGTATTATGTGGATCCATAAATCTTAAGAAATACCAAGATGATCCAGCCCAGTTAGGCATAGTATCTGTTTCTCTTTTAGCAGGACCACCACATTTTGGACAAGTTGTATTTACAAAACTATCTATTTTAGCAAGTGGTGATTCACCATTATCGGTAGGTTCATATTCTGCTATATCAGGAAGTAATAATGGCAAATCTTTCTCATCCATTGGCTCCCAACCACATTTATCACAATAAATCATTGGTATTGGTTCACCCCAGAATCTTTGTCTAGAGAAAATCCAATCTCTCATCTTATAATTATTAAACTCTTCTAGCTATTCCTTCTTTTTTCTAATTTATTAGTAATTGCTTCTTTAGCCTCTTCAACTGTCATTCCAGTAAACTCTTCTGAATTTACTAGTTTACAACCTTTACCTAAATAATCATGCTTTTCAAAAAGCTTTAACACTAGTATCTCCTCCTGATATTACTTCAACCATCTCTAGATTATGCTCTTTTTGCATATTCAAAATCTCTTTGGTCATGAGATGGTACTGCCATTACGGCTCCGGTTCCATAATCTCCTAATACGAAGTCTCCTAAGAAAATTGGTACTTCTTTACCATTAATTGGATTAATGGCTTTAACACCTTTTATCTCAACACCAGTCTTACCTTTATTAAGCTCGGTACGATCCATACTAGACTTTTTAGCCGTTTCAGTAATATAGGCATTTACTTCTTCTTTATTTTCTACTCTAGGCATTAATTCTTTAATTAATTTACCATCTGGAGCAATAACAAAAGAAAGTAATACCATATACTGTTTTCAATACATGTTGTAAATACTGAGAAAGAGCCTCCTCCTACAATATTAACATCTAGTTCAACACCAGTAGATTTACCTATCCAATTTATTTGGCCTAATTTTACTCTTTCTTTGAAATTAGTATCATCAAGTCCAGTAAGTAAATCTTCAGCATATTCACTCATTTTAAGCATCCATTGTGATTTTTCCTTTTTTGGACTACTTCTGTACCACATCTTTCACAAACACCACCGGCAGCATCTTCATTAGATAATACTGTCTTACAATTTGGGCACCAGTTTACTGGTACTGTTGCTTTATAAGCCATTCCATGTTTATAAAATTGCAAGAATTGCCACTGTGTCCATTTATAATATTCTGGATCAGTAGTAGAAAATTCTCTACTCAATCAAATGAAAAGCCTAATTTTTTCATTTGTCCTTTAAATGTTTTAATATTTTCTTTTACAGCATCTTTAGGATGAATATGATTCTTGATAGCATATTGTTCTGCTGGTGCGCCAAAAGCATCCCATCCCATTGGATATAATACATTATATCCTTCTCTTCTTTTTTTTCATTCTAGCAAGTGCATCTTGAGCAGTATAACTTCTTACATGTCCAACATGAAGTCCGCTGCCAGATGGATAGGAAACTCTACTAATATATAGTAAGGTTTTTTATCACTACCTGTAACTGCTTTAAAACTTTCGTTATTATCCCAATATTCTTGCCATTTTTTTTCTATTTTTTTAAAATTATACATTCTATTACCTCTCTTCGTGTTTTTTGTTTTTTTGATAGTATCTTCCAAGTATTCCATAATTTATTATAATAAGTAATGCTATTATAACTATACCACATAGTAATTGCCAAAACCATTTATTTAATAATTTTGATACTATCATATAAGTTGTTACTATTATAAAAGTATTTATAAAACCTGATATATACATAAATCTTTTATAATTAACATCTTTATTACTCAGTTTATATAAACTCAGTATATAATAATATTCTACTGGTACTTTATTCTTATTATACTTAGTTTTTTCTTTCTAATAAATATGAGGTAATAGAGAAGAAAAAACCAAAGCATAACAAATTATGTATTCTAATAATATTTTTAATATTTGCATCATCTTATTACCTCCATATATCTGTGTATTATACTATATTTTTGAATGTATTCAAGTAAATTAATAAATATTTTTATATATTTACTATCTAATCCTTTTTTTAACTTTTAACTTTCTAATTGCTATTCTCTTTTTTTACGAACATCAATATCACTAAATAATACTTTATCTATTTGTTCTTTTTAACTTAGTAGTTATATTTATATCATATAATATTTCTTTTTTTATTTCTTCATTTACTAAACTAACTGAACTAACTAATGAATCTTTACCCTTAATATTTATTTCTAGATTTCTACCTATTAATAAATCTTTTTTACTTCTACTATAAAGTCATCTTTATCATAATAGTAATTATATTTAATGTTTTTTTATCATTTA
>VOFJ01001329.1_pt1 | contig 32461 bp, 47 predicted proteins | sample 5384081 | NCBI WGS metagenome assembly VOFJ01 (sample SAMN12384729, study PRJNA508395) | human gut metagenome | isolation source: healthy gut I | host: Homo sapiens | reverse complement strand
TGGCGCAACCCTGCATTTTGGTGAATGAAAAGCTTCATGCTTATTTGCTCCTATAAAAGGGACTGGTCAGTCCCTTTAAACTCATTACTTTATAATGATAAAAAACCGGCACGAGATGTCAAGGGAAAAAGCAGCTTTCAGACAATTTTCTTCAGTTGCTGCAAAACAGGGCTTGACAATACGCATGGCATGGGATATAAAAAAAGAGAGAGTTTTGTACAGCAGGCAAGGCTGTGCCGGATACCGGAGGCTTTTTCCGGGGCACGGCGGGCTGTACGCGTATGCAATACAACTGCAAAAAAGGAGACCACAGGAATGGATACTTTTGAAAAAAATCCGTGCATTGCTGGCTGAGCAGCTGGACGTTGACCCGGCAAAGATCACGATGGACAGTGACATCATGAGCGATTTTGAGGCCGACAGTCTGGATATCGTGGATATGGTGATGACGCTGGAGGATGAGTTTGGCATTGAGGTGCCGGACGATGCCATCGAGTCCCTGCGCACCGTAGGCGATGTGGTAAACTTTGTGGACAGCCACGCGCAGAACTGATTCTTTTTTTAGGCAAAAGCCCCGCCTTTGCAGTGCGGCACACGGCCGTGCAGGCAGACGGGGCTTTATTATGGTTCGTGCGGAACGTAAAGCGTTTGGCGCACGGCCTTGGGAGGATATAACAAAATGGCAAAAGACAACAAGAAGCTCGTGCAGGCGATCACCAGTCAGGAAGAAAACTTTGCACAGTGGTACACCGATATCTGCGTAAAGGCAGAGCTGGTGTGGAGTACTCCAGTGTGAAGGGCTTTACCATTCTGCGCCCCTATGGTCAGGCCATCTGGGAACTGATCCAGAAGGATCTGGACGCCCGGTTCAAGGCTACCGGCCATGAGAATGTGGCGATGCCGGTGCTGATCCCGGAGAGCCTGCTCAAGAAAGAGGGCGAGCTCGTCAACGGCTTCGCGCCGGAGGTCGCGTGGGTCACGATGGGCGGCTCCGACAAGCTGGAAGAGCGTCTGGCGGTGCGTCCCACCAGCGAGACCATGTTCTGCGATCACTGGTCCCGCGTGCTGCACAGCTACCGTGAGCTTCCCATGAAGTACAACCAGTGGTGCAGCGTGGTGCGCTGGGAAAAGACCACCCCCGTCCCTTCCTGCGCAGCCGCGAGTTCTGGTGGCAGGAAGGCCACACCATCCACGAGACGGCCGCCGAGGCGGAGGCTGAGACCCAGCAGCAGCTGAACTGCTACGCAGATACCTGCGAGCAGGATCTGGCGATCCCCGTGGTGAAGGGCCGCAAGACCGACAAAGAAAAAGTTTGCCGGTGCCGAGGCCACCTACACCATCGAAGCCATGATGAAGGACGGCAAGGCTTTGCAGAGCGGCACCAGCCACTACTTTGGCGACAAGTTCAGCAAGGCTTACGATGTCACCTTTACCGGCCGTGACAACCAGCTGCATCATCCGTTCCAGACCAGCTGGGGCGTTTCCACCCGTCTGGTGGGTGCTATCATCATGACCCACGGCGACGACGACGGCCTGATCCTGCCCCCGGCAGTGGCCCCCATTCAGGTGGTCGTAGTGCCCATCGCAGCCCACAAGCCCGGCGTTTCCGAGAAGGCTGCCGAGCTGGCCGAGAAGATCAGCAAGTATGCCCGCGTGAAGCTGGACGACAGCGACCAGTCCGCCGGCTGGAAATTCTCCCAGTACGAGATGAAGGGCGTGCCTCTGCGCGTGGAGATCGGCCCCAAGGATCTGGAAAAGAACCAGTGCGTGCTGGTGCGCCGCGATACCCGTGAGAAGGTCTTTGTAAGCTTGGACGAGCTGGAGACCGCCATCCCCGCCCAGCTGGAGGCTCTGCGCAGGATCTGTACCATCGTGCGCTGGAAAACCGCGAAAAAGCGCACCTGGGCTGCCACCACCATGGACGAGGTGAAGGAGCTGGCCAAGGCCAACACCGGCTACATCAAGACCATGTGGTGCGGCGACCTTGCCTGCGAGATGAAGATGAAGGAAGAGGCCGGACTTTCCAGCCGTTGTATGCCCTTTGAGCAGGAGCAGCTCAGCGATGTGTGCCCCTGCTGCGGCAAGCCCGCCAAGGCCATGGTCTACTGGGGCGTTGCTTACTAAGCAGCTGCTTTTCTGAGCCTCTGCGCGGGACGATCTGAAATGGCCGCCGCGTGCGCTTTGGCCATCTTCAGTGGAAAGAATATTTTATAGTTCGGAACAGCGGAACGCCTGCGGGCGTTCCGCTGTCCCCTTTTACAGGAGGGGTCACAGAGGGAAACAGCTGTCCTATTGCTGGCAACCTGCACATTCTCTGCTATGGCACTCTCAGCAAAAAAAAGAACCGTCACCCTGGCCGGTGACGGTTCTTAGTTTTAAGAACTTACATCAAAAGGGCTGACCGCTTGTCGCAGTGCCTTTTCTATTTACAGTACACCCACTTTTGAGGTTTCTGTCAAGAGCACGCCGTTTCGTTTCTGCGTGCTTTTTTCTTACCGGTCAAAGGTGGTGCTAAGGGTGGTCTGCCAGCTTTCGCCGGGGGCAAGGCAGGCGGCTGCGGCGCGCTGCTCCCAGTCCTGCGGGTCGGTGGCAGCGGCGGGCAGGCTATGCCACGGCTCAATGCACACAAAGCGCACCGGCTTTGCGGGAGCCGACCAGATGAGCGAATAGGGGTAGCCCTCCACCCGGCAGGTGATATTGCGGCCGGTGTCCTTTTCGCAGATGCCAATGGTGCCAGTGCGCAGGCCTGCCATGCAGAAGCTGTCGTTGGCAAACAGGTCATCGGTCAGCTGGATCGTCTGCTGGTTCTTCCACTGGTAATAGCTCTTGCCACTCAGCAAGCCGTTGGGGCTGGCATCGAGGATGACCGGGCTTTCCGGCCGGTCAAAACGGAACTCGTAGTCGGTGGTGGTGTGCTTGGCGTCGAACGGCACATTGAACGCCGGGTGGAAGCCGATGCCGAAGCGTAGCTCCTCGGTGCCGGGGTTTGTCACCTGCAAAGTATGGTGCACGGTCTTGCCCTCCAGTCGGAAGGTGCTGGTGAGTACAAAATCATAGGGGAAGCGCTCTGCCTTGATGGCATCGTCCGCCCGCAGCTCCAGCTGGATGGTATCCCCTTCTGCCCGCAGCAGGGTGTGCTCCAGATCCCGGGCAAAGCCGTGCTGACCGCCCTTCCATGTTTTGCCCTTGGCAGTAAAGGTGCCGTCCACCAGCTTGCCCGTCCACGGGAACAGGATGGGTGCATGGCGCTTCCAGATGGCAGGGTCGGCCTGCCAGAGCAGCTCTTCGCCTGCGGCATTCTTCAGGCTGACGGCCTCTGCACCGTGGGTATCCACGGTCAGGGTCAGGAATTCGTTGCGAATGGTTGCCTGCATTTTCAGTATCTCCTTTGTCCTTCTTATTTTCCGGGGTCTTCTGGTTCCAGTATACTCCCCCGTGTGCCAAAAAATAAAGCCCCTTCCCATGCTTGCACAAATCGTCACTGGGCAAAAGGCTTCCCCGACCGGGGGAAGCCTTTATTCGGAAGCACGATTTCCATGCTCTGCTTGCTTCAGCAGGGCTGTACCAGCGGCAGGGTAACGACAAAGGTGGTGCCGTTTTCGCTGCTGCTCTCCACGGTCACGCCGCCGCCGTGCAGTACGGCGATCTCCCGCACAAGGGCAAGCCCAAGCCCCACGCCGCCCATCTCCCGGCTGCGGGACTTATCCACCCGGAAAAAGGGCTGGAAAATGCTCTCCCGGCAGTCTGCGGGGATGCCCGGGCCGGTATCTGCAACGCGCAGCACGGCATTCTGCCTTTCCTGCCGCAGGGTGACGCGCACTGCCCCGCCGGGGTGGTTATACTTGATGCCGTTTTCCACCAGATTGAACACCAGCCGGTAGATCAGCGCATCACTGCCCACCATGCCCAGCTCCGCGCAGTCCTGCTGCAAGGAGATGTTGTTTTTTCTGGGCAAGGGAAGTCAGGTCGGTCAAGATCTCCTCCACCAGCGGTGCAAGGGCGATCTGGTCGGTGCGGGAGACCGATTGCAGATTGCTCATTTCCAGCAAAGTGCGCACAAGGGCGGTCAGGCGGTCCAGCTGCTCCCGCAGGGAGCTGACCAGCCCGGCGGTCTCAGCGTCCATGGCCGGGTGCTCCTCTGCAAACAGTTCCAGCTTTGTCTGCAAAATAGCCAGCGGAGTGCGCAGCTCGTGGGCGGCGTTACCCGCAAACTGCCGCTGCAATTCAAAAGACTGTGCCAGACCATCCAGCATCCGGTTCACCGACCGGGCGTCAGCTGCCCGAATTCCTGCACGGTATCTTCGTCCAGACGGACGGTGGCGATGCTGTCCTGATCGACCCGCTGCGCCTGCTGCGCAAGCTGCTGCAACGGTTTCAGAGCTCTGCCGCTGACAAAATAAGCGATGGCCGCGCTGAGGATGGTGACCACAGCAGTGATGCACCAGCCCTTGCGGCCAAAAACCACCTTTGCATCGTAGACTTCCTGTGAAAAAAATGCGCCAGCAGGCTGGACATTTCCTCCTGCGGGATCTAGATGGTCAAGGAATCCTCACTGCCGGGCTGATACTGCATCATAAAGCCGTTGAGGGCATCCATGCCGGTAACGCCGGTGCGATACAAAAGCAGATTCATGCACACGCAGGCGCAGGCGATGAGCAGCGCCGTCAGCAGGGTGATGCGCCATTGCAGGGATAAACGCTTCATTGTGCCTCGCCTCCGATCTCGTAGCCTTCCCCGATGCGGTTGCGGATGGGGTCGTAGCCCAGCGGCCGCCCGCAGCTTTTTTCGCAGCGCGGACATATGCACGCGGATGGAATTGCTGAAGCTGTCCACACTCCCATCCCACACATGCTCAATCAGCTCCTCCTGACTGACCGGGCGTCCCTGATGCAGCAGCAAATATTCCAGTACGCCGCTCTCCTTCCGCGTCAGCGCAAGGGTCTGGCTATCCACCGTGGCAACGCGGCTGCGGGTGTTGAAGCTCAGCCGCCCGCAGCACAGGCAGACATCCTGCTGGATGAACTTGCGCCGGGTCAGGCTGCGCACCCGGGCCTCCAGCTCTGCAAGATGGAAGGGCTTGGAAAGATAATCGTTTGCCCCGGCATCCAGCCCCTCCACCTTATCCGCGATCTCGCTGCGCGCCGATAAGATCAGCACACAGGTCTCAAGGTCGTGCTGCCGTAAGCTGCGCAGCACCTGCATCCCGTCCACCTTGGGCAGGTTGAGGTCCAGCAGTACAAGGTCGTACCGCTCTGCCGCCAGTGCTTCCAGCGCGGCTTCGCCATCTGCACAGGCATCCACCTCGTACCCGGACAGCCGCAGCTTCCGGGCAATGTCCTCCCGCAGGGAGTGCTCGTCCTCTACCACCAAAAAGACGCATCTTGTGTTCCACCCTTCCCATAAAAATTGCGTTTTTTTCATTATAACAGATTATAGCAGACGGTGTTAAGATTCGTGTTAAGATTTTCTTAGCAGAAATTTTATCCCGCATGGTGTATACTGGTGCCATCAAACAACAGGAGGCTATGATGTTCATGACAAAAAAAACAGGCGCAGCTGCTTTTGCTTGCCGCCGGGGTGCTGATGCTGCTGTTCGGCGTGTGGCGGGGCGAGGCAGACACCGTATTTTCAAAGGCCATCCGGCTGTGTATGGAGTGTGTAGGCATTGGATAAGAAAAAATTAAATCCCCTTGCTCGCTTCCGGGGCTTTATACAGGCCGGGGCGACCCTTTTAACCAACCTCCACCTGCCCAACTTTGCCAAAGGGACACTGTATCAGGGCAGTGGCAAATACGTCTGCGTACCGGGGCTGAACTGCTATTCCTGCCCGGGCGCTGCCGGTGCCTGCCCGGTGGGAGCGTTTCAAGCGGTGATAGGCTCCTCCAAATTCCGCTTTTCCTACTACATCACCGGCATCCTGATTCTCTTCGGGGGTGCTGCTGGGGCGGTTCATCTGCGGTTTCCTCTGCCCGTTCGGGTGGTTTCAAGAGCTTTTGCACAAGATTCCCTCCCCAAGCTTTCCACCAAGAAGCTGAAGCCGCTGCGCTATTTAAAGTATGCTGTGCTCCTGGTCATGGTGGTGCTGCTGCCATTGCTGGCGGTCAACGAGCTGGGCATGGGCGACCCGTTCTTCTGCAAGTATCTCTGCCCGCAGGGCGTGCTGGAAGGTGCCATTCCCCTCTCCCAACAAATGCGGGTATCCGCGCCGCGCTGGGCAAGCTGTTTACATGGAAGGCCTGCATTCTGTTGGCAGTCATTGTGGGCAGCGTGGTGTTCTACCGCCCCTTCTGCAAGTGGCTGTGCCCGCTGGGCGCGTTCTATGCACTGCTGAATAAAGTCTCGCTGTTCCAGATGCGTGTAGACACCCACAAATGCGTCTCCTGCGGCGCCTGTGCAAAGGCTTGCAAGATGGACGTAGACATTACCAAGACCCCCAACCACGCCGAATGTATCCGCTGCGGGATGTGCATGAAAGCCTGCCCTACGGACGCCATCCAGTATAAATTCGGGCTGGGAGACAAATCAAACACCGAAACAACAAAGGAGTAAAACCATGAAATTCAACCGTGTAACCGCACTTTTGCTCAGCCTTACGCTGGCTTTCAGCCTTGCCGCCTGCGGGCAGGGCGCGTCCTCTGCCTCTACTGCATCTTCTTCCGCTTCCTCTGCGGCAGCGGAAGGCAAGACCGAGAGCAGCTGCTGGCCGATGAAAACGAGATCCTTTCCGCAAACGATGCCCTGTGGGAGAAGGTGTTCTCCTCCATGGACAAAAAACGTGACTGAGACCACCCTCAGCACGAACTACGGCGATTTTCTGCTGAGTGCCGTGGAAAAGACAAAGGACCAATTCTCGGATGAGGAGTACAAGACCCTGACCGCCGATGCAGAAAAAGATCCGTGCCATCGAGGAACAAATTGCTGCTCTTGCCCCTGCGGACGCGGCTGCTTCCAGTGCCGCCGCACAGGGGGCACTGCTTTCCCCCAGTTTGAGGGCAGCGATTTAGAGGGCAACCCGGTGGACAACAGCCTGTTTGCGGGCAACGCCTTTACGGTGGTGAACTTCTGGTTCAACGGCTGCAAGCCCTGCGTAGAGGAACTGGACGACCTGAACGCCCTGAACGAGAAGGTCAAGGCACAGGGCGGCGAGGTTGTCGGCATCAACACCGAGACGCTAGACGGCAACCAGCAGGGCATCGAAGCCGCCAAAAAACTGCTGGCTGCAACGGGCGCAAGCTACCGCAACATCTACTTTGCCTCCGGCAGCGACGCCGGCAAGTTTGCGCTGAACATCATGGCCTTCCCCACCACCTACGTTTTTGACCGGGACGGCAACGTTGTGGGCAGCCCCTGCTTGGCGGCATCGACAAGGAAGAAAACCTTGCCGCTCTACAAAAAATATCGACGCCGCCCTTGCCGGGACAGCGCCAAATAAACCTTTTCCCCCTGCCGCCTTCCGGGCGGCTTTTTTTATTGCGGTGTGCATTGCCATGCACGCCCGGTGCCGGACGGAATACGCTGTGAGAGAAGCATACCACTTTACAGCAAAGGAGCATCCGCCTATGAAAAACACCGGCATTCTACGCATTCAGGCTTTCGGTGCCCGTCGTCCTCGCCCATCGAGGGTGTTCTCGTCACCGTGTCCGGCAACGGCTTTACCGCTCAGCGTATCACCGACGAGACCGGCACCGCTGCCGACCTCTCCATTGAAGCCCCCCTCCTGTGCGCTGTCCCTGCAGGAGGACAACACCATCCGGCCCTATGCCGTTGTGGACCTGACTGCCGCAAAGGCAGGCTTCCGCACCGTGCGCATTCAGGGTGTGCAGATCTTTGCCGGGCAGGTCACACTGGCCCAGCCGGAGATGATCCCCGAGACCGAAGAGGATCGCGACGTGGTAAACCCGCCCATAGTCATCCCGGAGCATTCACTGTTCACCGGCCATGGCGGCAGCGGCCCGGACCCCATGGAGAACTGCGTGCCCCCGGGTGCTGGACAGAGTCATCATTCCCAAAAACATCACGGTGCATCTGGGCAAAGCCTGCGGCATCCGCCCGCAATGTGACTGTCTCCTTCCGGGATTATATCGCCAATGTTGCATCCAGCGAAGTCTACCCTACCTGGCCGGAGCAGGCCCTGCGGGCCAACATCCACTGCCAGATCTCGCTGGCACTCAACCGCATCTACACCGAGTGGTACCCCAGCAAGGGCTACACCTTCAACATCACCAACTCCACCAGCTACGACCAGTACTATGTGCATGGCCGCACCCGTGTTCGATGTGATGGTGCGCATCACCGACGACATCTTCAACACCTATATCCGCAAGACCGGCACCGTAAACCCCTACTACTCTGAATACTGCGACGGTAAATCGGTCACCTGCCCGGGTCTCAAGCAGTGGGGCACCGTGACGCTGGCCAATCAGGGCCGTAACGCCTTGCAGATCCTGAAGTATTACTACGGCAACGACATCGAGATCATCCGCACCTCGAACATCCAGTCCATCCCCCAGAGCTACCCCGGTTCGCCCATCCGGCAGGGCGACAGCGGCACAGCGGTGTTCACCCTGCAACGCCAGCTGAACCGCATCACCAAGGACTATCCCTTCCTCGGCCTGCTGACTGTGGACGGCGTGTTCGGGGCCAAGATGGCCGCCACGGTCAGGGCGTTCCAGAAGCAGTTCAACCTGACCGCCGACGGCGTAGTCGGACGACAGGCATGGTACAAGATCAGCTATATCTATGTGTCTGTCAAGGATCTTGCGGAGCTGACCAGCGAGGGCGAGGTGTCCAGCGGCACTCTCTCGGACGGCACATGGGGCGGCACCGTACTGCGCACCGGCTCCACCGGCAGCGCCGTGGAACAGCTGCAGTTCTGGCTGAATACGCTGGCACAGTATGAGTCTTCCATCCCATCGTTAACAGTGGACGGCGTTTACGGCACTGGAACGGCCAACACGGTGCGGGCCTTCCAGCGCAAATACGGTCTGACGGTGGACGGCGTGGTGGGCCGTGACACATGGACCGAGCTGTACGACCAGTTCCGCAGCATCCAGTCCGACAACGGCACTCCTAATGCCTACCCCGGCACCGCCCTGCGGGAGGGTGCAAGCGGACAGAATGTGCGGCTGGTGCAGTTCTGGCTCAAGATCGCGCGCACGGTGTACTCGAACCCTGAACAACATCACGGTGGACGGCAAGTTCGGCAGTGCCACCACAGCGGCAGTCAAGCGGTTCCAGACCTACTTTGGCCTGACCAGCGACGGTGTGTGGTGGGCCGCACGACATGGAACAAGCTATACGAGGTGTACAACGACATCGCCAACAAGCTGCTGTCGTCCAGCCTGCGCCCCGGCGAGTACCCGGGCGTGCTGCGCAAAGGCTCTTCCGGCACAGCGGTGCGGGAGCTGCAGTTCTACCTCTACCTCATGAGCGCCTACGAGAGCAGCATCCCCGGCCATTGGCATCGACGGACAGTTCGGTGCTTCCACCGAAGCTGCCGTGCGGGCCTACCAGCGCTTTGCGGGGCTGACTGTAGATGGCATCGTGGGACGTACCACATGGAACAGCCTGTACGACAAGGCGTCCACCCTGCGGACATCCGGGCCGGTGGTCACCCCTGAAACGCCTGCCCTACCCCGGTACCCCGCTCACAGTGGGGTCTTCCGGCAGTGCGGTGCTGTACTACAGCCTGCTTCTGCAGCGCATTGCCTACTACTTTACCAGTGTGGAGAACCCGCCCCTCTCCGACCAGTACACCGACGAGACTGCCGCCGCCACCCGCAGCGCACAGGAGCTGCTGGGCCTGCCCGAGACCGGCATTGCGGATGCCGACACATGGACAGCTGTGGAAGCGCTGAGCCTGCAGCTCGCCGCCGAAATGCCCAACCCCGACCGCAGCATCGGGCATGGCCCGGTCTACCCGGGCCGGGCCATCGGCGCGGGCAGCGTGGGGCCGGACGTGGCGCAGGTGGAGACATGGCTGAACGGACGTTCCTGCCTGTACTGCACCGAGGGCTATGTGACCGAGAACCGCTGCTTCGGCCCGGAAGAGACTGCCGCCGTCCGGCTGGCACAACAGCGGGCTGGGCTGCTGGTGACCGGCACCGTGGACCGCGGAACATGGGCCGCGCTGCAGGCCCAGAGCTGCCCACACTGCAGCAAGGAGGAATGAGCGATGGCACGACTTCTGATCTACGATGCCTACGAGAACAAGGTATACACCTATGCAAACCTGAACGAGAACGACCCCATGCCCTACAGCACCGGCACCACCCTGCGGGTGCGGGAATTCCGTGGCAAATCCGCCAGCCCCACCCTGTGGACCACCATTGCGGCCATGGAAGCGTGGAACCTGACCCGCCGCAAGTACGGCAAGGGCATCCCGGTGGGATATGCCTTCCGCCGCATCTGGGAGGGCGGCCACGGCACCCGCAGCCAGCACTACGCGGGCGTATCCTTTGACGTGGGCCAAAGCCTGACCCAGACCGCCCGCACGGCCATCTACAACGCAGCCCGGGGCACCGGGGCATGGGGCTATGTGGAGCCGCTGAGCCAGACCCCCACATGGGTGCACATGGACCGCCGCTACGGCACGCCCGCCTGCAGCGGCACCACCGCCGGGTATCCTACCCTGAGGCGGGGAAGCCGCGGCTGCTATGTGATGATTCTGCAGGACGCGCTTTCCACGCTGGGCTACCAGACCGGGAGCCGCATCGACGGCATCTTTGGTGCCCGGACGGAGGAAGCGCTGAAAGGCTTTCCAGCGGCGCACAAGCCTGCGTGTGGACGGTGTGTGCGGCTGCAACAGCTGGAAAAAGATCAGCACCGCCGTCATCGGCGTGGGACGGACAAAAACGACGATCGATTGATAAACCCTCTCAGTCTCGCTTCGCTCGCCAGCTCCCCCGAAAGGGGGAGCTCTTTTGCATCTGATGGTTTGCACTCATAAAGCTCGCCCTTCGGGAGAGCTGGCACGGCGTCAGCCGTGACTGAGAGGGTTTTCTTCCCGTGAAACATCCTTCGCTTCCCATCACCGAAAGTTGAAACTTTCTCCCGCATCTGCCCTTTTCGTTGCGCGGTTTGGAAAAACGTGCTAAAATAGCTCTATTATTAAAATGGTTCATGTTGAAAACAAGAGGATTTGAGGGGTATTGTATCATGGAATTTTCCAAACGACTGGACTTGTTCGGCGACGAGATCTTCGCCGCACTGAACGAACGCAAGGTAGCTCTGGAAGCACAGGGCCGCACCATTTATAATCTGAGCGTCGGCACGCCGGACTTTGCGCCTGCCGAGCACATCCGCAAGGCCATGATGGATGCCGCTGCCGACCCGCAGAACTGGAAGTACAGCCTGCGCGACCTGCCTGAGCTGCTGGATGCCGTGTGCGGCTACTACAAGCGCCGCTTTCATGTGGAGATCACCCCGGATCAGGTGGCCAGCTGTGCGGGCAGTCAGGAGGGCGTGGGCCACATTGGTATGGTGCTGTGCGACGAGGGCGACACCGTGCTGCTGCCCACTCCCTGCTACCCGGTGTTCATCGCGGGCAGTCTGCTGGGCGGCGCAAAGCCGTGGTATTACCCGCTGACCAAGGAGCACGGCTTCCTGCCTTATGTGAAGGACATCCCGGAGGATGTGGCCCGCAAGGCAAAGTATATGATCGTTTCCCTGCCCGCAAACCCAGTGGGCAGCGTCGGCTCCCCGGAGCTGTACGCCGAACTAGTGGCCTTTGCCAAAAAGTATGACATTCTCATCATCCCACGACAACGCCTACAGCGACATTATCTTTGACGGGGCCGTGGGCAACAGCTTCTTCAATACGCCGGGTGCCATGGATGTGGGCGTGGAGTTCTTCAGCCTGTCCAAAAGCTTCAACGTCACCGGTGCACGCATCAGCTTTCTTGTAGGCCGGAGAGACGTGGTAGCTGCCTTCAAGAAACTGCGCGGCCAGATCGATTTCGGCATGTTCCTGCCGGTGCAGAAAGCGGCCATCGCCGCCCTGACCGGCCCGCTGGACATGGTAAAAACGCAGTGCGGCCTGTACCAGCAGCGCCGCGACGCTCTGTGCGGCGGCCTGCGTTCCATTGGCTGGAATGTGCCGGACAGTCACGGCAGCATGTTCGTGTGGGCACCCATCCCGGCAAAGTACGCAAAGAGCATGGACTTCTGTCTTGACCATGTGGAAAAGAGCGGTGTGCTGTGCACGCCAGGTTCCAGCTTTGGCCCGCTGGGCGAAGGCTACGTGCGCTTTGCCCTCACACCCTGCCGCCAGAGCGCATTGCCGAGGCGGTGCAGTCCATCAAGGCAAGCGGTATCCTGAACTAAAAAATAACGGGAACGTCCATGCGGCGTTCCCGTTATTTTTATGCGTTTACAATATTCTCTCCCGTGCCATCCCGCCATGTGCGCAGGTTGTTGGCAGTAATATCCATCAGCCGCTGCAGGGCTTCGTTGGTGGCCCACGCGATGTGCGGTGTCAGCAGGGCATTCGGCAGGCCGCGCAAAGGGGCTTGCCTGCGGCAGCGGTTCAGTGCCAAAGGCATCGGCACCGTAAAAGCCAAGCTTCCCGTTTTTCAGCGCATCGGCCACGGCCTGCTCGTCCACCAGTGCACCGCGCGCAGTATTCAGCAAGATCATGCCGGGCTTTGCCTTTACAAGGGTGGCCGCGTTGATCAGCCCCCGTGTTGCAGGTGTTGCCGGGCAGTGCAGGCTGAGCACATCGCTGCGGGCAAGCAGGGTGTCAAGATCCACGAATTCCACACCGTCGGCTTCGTACTCCGGCCGAACGGTGCGGGTGCACACCAACACCTCCATGCCAAAGGCCTTGGCAATGCGGGCGGTCTGCCGGCCAATGCTGCCGTAGCCATAGATGCCAAAGGTCTTGCCCAGCAGTTCCACCTGCGGCAGCAGACCGTAGGCCGCAGGCTCCTCGGTGCGCCAATGGCCGTCCTGCACAAGGCGATGGTAACGGTCGGCGCACTGGCAGATGGCGAGGAGCAGACTGAAGGTCATCTGTGCCACACTGTAAGTAGAATAGCCCGGCACGTTGGCTACCGGCACGCCATGGCGGCGGCAGGCCTTCAGATCAAGGTTATCCGTGCCGGTGGCAATGATGCCCACCCACCTGAGCTTCGGGCACTGGGCCAGAACGGCTTCGTCGATGCGGCACTTATTCAGGAACACGATCTCCGCATCCCCGATGCGCGGCACCACCTCTTCCTGCGCGGTGCGCCATAGCGGGTGATGTCCGGCACAAGCGCCTTCACACCCGACCAGTCCAGATCTCCCTGCTGTATGGCATAATCTTCCAGAACCACTGCTTTCATTTCAACTTCCTCACTTTCACATCATACGGGATACAGTGCCAGCACGGTGCCCTGCGGGCTTTCGCGGCTTTCCAGCGCGGCATAGCCTCGAGCCAGCAGGATGGCAATGTGCACCCGGTCGGCCAGTGGGAGCCATACCGGCGGCACATTCTGCGCAAGGCACCCGGCCTGCAGCAGGAAAACACGGTGCCAGACTGTCCAGCGGACGGATAGCCCGCAAAGCAAACCCCTGACGCAGATACAGCGGGATCAGCTCTTCTGCCGCACATTCCACCACGGCCCACCGTGCCCGCTGCCGGGCAAGAAACTCCTGCCGGGCAGCAGCCGCAGCCAGCAGCGGCGCAAGGGTCTCGGCGGCATGGCCGTCCGGCCCGGCTGCCGGGGTCAAAAAATATCCACCTGACGTGCGGTTCCAGCCCAGAAAGCGGCGCAGCGCAGCCGCCGCTGCCACATTGGCATCCATGGGCAGCAGGATGCACCCGGCTCCCGGCACACCGCGTGTACTGTACACGCCCCACACCTCGCCTACCGTCAGCATCCGCAGCACCTCGCTGCGCGGACGGTTTTTGCTCACTTCGCTCTGCGCCAGCTGGCAGAATTCCTCCGCCGAAAGCCGCCTTACCTGCCGCGTACGCGGCGGGTCACAAACCTGGATCATTTGGTTTCCCCATTCTTTTTCAGTATGCATCCAGCATACCGGACCGGGGGCGAGAATCGGCGCGAAATAGGGCCGCTCTTTTTTGTTTTACAGATCCAACGTTACATCCTCGCTCAGCACCTGACCAATGGGCTTTGCAATGCACAGGTCGGCTTCGGCATCGGCCCCGGTGGGCTGCATGTTGATGACCACCAGATGGTCACCCCGGAAGTACCGGATGAGCCCTGCTGCCGGATACACCACCAGACTGGTGCCGCCGATGATCAGGGTATCCCCGCATGGCGGATGGCGTTCACCGCGCCGGACAGCACCTCCTCGTCCAGCCCCTCCTCATAGAGCACCACATCCGGCTTGACGATGCCGCCGCACTCGGTGCAGCGGGGCACACCGGTGCTGTCTGCAATAAAGTCCACATCGTAGAATTTGCCGCACCGGGTGCAGTAGTTGCGCAAGGTGCTTCCGTGCAGCTCGTACACCGTGCGGCTGCCCGCCGCCTGATGCAGGCCGTCGATGTTCTGGGTGACGACCGCTTTCAGCCTGCCCTCCCGCTCGAGCCTCGCCAGACGCAGATGCGCCGCGTTGGGCTTTGCTCCCTTGACGATGAGCTTATCGCGGTAGAAGCGGTAGAACTCCTCGGGGCGCTCTTCCCAGAAGGTGTGGCTCAAGATCGTCTCCGGCGGGTCGTCCCACTGCTGATGATACAGGCCATCCACACTGCGAAAATCCGGGATACCGCTCTCGGTCGAAACACCTGCCCCGCCAAAGAACACGATGCGACTGCTGCTTTTGGCAATGATCTCTTCCAATGCCTGTACCATAACAAAAAACGCCCCTTTCGCTGCGGAAATATTTGTGTTAGTATAGTTTTAAGTATAACACAAACTCACAGGAAAGGAAGCGCAACTTTTGAACGTCTGGTATGTGAACAGCATTCTGGGAACCTTCCGGCTGGAAGAGGGAAACGATGCCATCTGCGGGCTGACCCTCTGCCCGGACGGCGTACCGGAACTGGAACCGCTGCCCCGCAAGGTGTGCGAGACACCGCTTTTACAGGAAGCCGAGGAGCAGCTGAACGAATATTTTGCCGGGGCGCGCAGGGAATTCGATCTGCCGCTGGCCCCCAAGGGCACCCCCTTCCAGAAGGCCGTCTGGGCCGAGATGAACAAGATCCCCTACGGTGAGACCCGCACCTACGGCCAGCTGGCCGCCGCTGTTGGCAAACCCAAGGCCAGCCGTGCCGTGGGCGGTGCCTGCCACTGCAACCCCATCGCCATCCTTTCAGCCCTGCCACCGGGTGGTGGGCAGCACCGGCAGGCTCACCGGCTACGCCTATGGCGTGGAGATGAAGCAGTATCTTCTGGAATTGGAAAAACAGGAGTAATTTTATGATCGGAATGCCCTCCGCGTTCGCTCTGGGTATTTTCAGCGGAAAATTTATTTTTATTTGTGTTTCAGAAAAGCCTGCGGGCTTTTCTGAAACACTTTTTCACCGTAGGGTCGCTGTGGGAAACTGCATCATACACAAAAAGAGCCATTGCACATCCATTTTGTGCAACGGCTCTTTATTTTTCACTCCGTTTTACTGTGCACTGTAAATGCTGCCCATCGTCCAGGAATTATCCGCGCTGTACTTGGCGTGGTTGCGCAGGTAGGTGACCCATGCGCCGTAGCCGTTGCCTGCAGAGAGATGCACGCCATCCGGCGCTGCAAGCATCTCCTTCAGGTTGCCCCTCGCCGTCGGCAAGGGTCTCCCACAGGTCAAGGTAAACGCATCCCGCTTGCTGGTGGCCAGCTGAGCCAGCTGCTCGTTCACACCGCGCAGCACATCCGATGCAAGGCCGGGCTTTTCGGCAGCTGCCGAGGGTCGCACCGGCGGGATAGACTGCACGTAGATCACGCAGTCCTCGCCCAAAGCCTCGCGCAGCATATCCAGCATCTGGCCATAGTAGGCAAGGAAGCGATCCGAAGCGCCCAGCGTGGTGAGGGTGTTAGTGCCCAGCAGGATATACAGCTTCTGGGCCGGGCAGCGGCCAGCACATCCAGCGCTACCTCCTGCCCGCGGGTGGGGCTTTTGACTGCGCTGCGGTTCACAATGGCATCCGGGCCAACGCCGGTATAGCCGCAGATGAGTGCCCCGTCCAGATTGATCTGGTAATCCGAGAAGCCCACCGTCAGACTGTCGCCCAGAAAGGCTGCGTCCGCAAAGTAGCTCAGGTCCACCTGCCCGCAGCTGGGCTGGCGGATGACGCTGGCATCATAGGCTTTGACGGTATAGGCCCCCAGCGCTCTGCTTTGCAGGGCCAAAGTTCTCCAGTGTGACGGCCTGCCCACCGGTGCTGCCATCCTGTGCAGCACTGCTGCTGTCCGCTTCGCCCTGCATGGGCAGCGGTGCCAGAATGTTCTCGGCAATGCCGCTGGCGTTGGTGGACGGGGGTATCGTCCGCGCCCCTCTGCGCCCTTTTCCAGAATGGCCGTGATGGCGTAGGATACCAGCAAAATGGCGACCACTGCGCCCAGAAAGCGCAGCTTGCCGCTGACTGTACCGCGCCGTGCCCGGCGCGGCGCAGAATGATAATCGTGTGAAATGCCCATGGTTTTTCCAGCTTTCTCCATTTTTCCCGCACAGAAGGGGGTTTTATCCGCCCGGGGCTGTGCGTTTTTTATTTTATCATAATTTTTTTGCCTGTGCAACCAATTAGGTCTTGCATACAAAAGGCAAAACAGGTACAATAAGGATGTGGTAATTTTGCACATTTTACAAAAAAAAAGGGTGTGCACATGCCGGCAAACTTTTTGTATCACTTGCAGCATCCGGTTTGTTTGCCGCACGGTCTGCGGGCAGTGCAGGGCCTTTAGACCAAACCCCACTCTGGCGGCGCGGAAGCCGGAACCTGCAGCGATGTACAAATGATAAGAATGAAATTTGCAAAAAGGAGGTACTCATGGCCAAGAATGTGATCATTGGTCAGAGCGGCGGTCCTACCGCCGTGATCAACTCCAGTCTGGCAGGCGTGTACAAAGCCGCCTGCAGCCTGGGTGCAGACAAGGTGTACGGCATGAAATACGGCATCGAAGGTCTGCTCAAGGAAGAAATGCTGGAGCTGAACGTCCTGCTGGACGACCGCATGAGCATTGAACTGCTCAAGCGCACGCCTTCCAGCTACCTTGGCAGCTGCCGTTACAAGCTGCCGGACCCGGATGTGGACTCCGCACCCTTCATCAAACTGTTCACCCTGTTTGACAAGTACGACATCTGCGCGGTGTTCTACATTGGCGGTAACGACCTCCATGGACACCATCGCAAAGCTTTCCCGCTACGGTGAGCGCGTGGGCAGCAGTGTGCGGTTCATCGGTGTGCCCAAAACCATCGACAACGACCTGTGCCTGACCGACCACACCCCCGGCTACGGCTCTGCCGCCAAGTACATTGCCACTATTTTAAAGGAAGTCATCCGGGATTCCTCCGTGTATGACATCCGCAGCGTGACCGTGGCCGAGATCATGGGCCGCCATGCCGGCTGGCTTGCCGGTGCGGCCTGCCTTGCGGGCGGCGACGACTGCGAAGGCCCGGACCTGATCCTGCTGCCGGAGGTGCCCTTTGATCAGGACAAGTTCCTGGCCAAGGTGGACGCGCTGCAGCGGGTCAAGTCCAACGTCATCATTGCGGCCAGTGAGGGTGTCAAGACCGCCGACGGCACCTACCTGTGCGATCTGGTGTCCACCGCCGGGCAGCTGGACGCCTTTGGCCACAAGGCCGTGCTCAGCGGCACCAGCCGGTATCTGTGTCCGAGCTGATCCACGACAAGCTGAACTGCAAGACCCGCGCGATCGAGTTTCTCTACCCTGCAGCGCTGTGCCTCCCATTTGGCAAGCCGCACCGATGTGAACGAGGCCTATGCAGTGGGCGGTGCCGCGGCGGCAGCGGCCTTTGCGGGCGAGAGCGGCCGCATGATCGCGCTGGAGCGCATTTCCAGCTATCCCTATCAGTGCATTGCCAAGTCGGTGGCTGTGCAGAAGGTTGCCAACCTGGAAAAGCGCGTGCCGGATGACTGGATCAGCCCGGACGGCATGCAGGTGACGGCGGCCTTTGAGGAGTACGCCCGCCCGCTCATTCTGGATGAGGTGACCCCCGTGTACGTCAACGGCACCCCGCGCCACATCCGCCTGTAATCCCCTTTTCCGCGTCTGTTTTCGTGCACCTGCACGTTTTATAAAAAGCCGAAACAGAAAAAACAAAAAAAAGGAGAAATCATCATGGGTAAAAATGCAATCGTTGGTCAGTCTGGCGGCCCTACCTCCGTCATCAATGCAAGTTTGGCAGGCGTGTTCGAGAGCTGCAAGAGCCGCGGTGCCGATGTCGTATACGGCATGTGCAACGGTGTTGCAGGCCTGCTGGAGGAGCGCGTGGTGGATCTGTCCACCCTGTTGACGGACGACCTCGACATTGAGCTGCTGAAGCGCACGCCGTCCAGCTTCCTGGGCAGCTGCCGCTACAAGCTGCCCGACTGGCACACCGATGAAGCTGTGTACAAAAAGCTGTTTGCCATCCTGGAGAAGCTGAACATCGGTTACTTCTTCTACATCGGCGGCAACGACTCCATGGACACCATCGGCAAGCTGGCCGACTACGGTGCCCGCATCGACAGCGACATCCGCTTCATGGGCGTACCCAAAACCATTGACAACGACCTCATGCACACCGATCACACGCCCGGTTATGGCTCGGCGGCGAAATACATCGGCGTGGTGATGAAAGAAATCATCCGTGATGCGACGGTGTACGGCACGAATTACGTCACCATTGTGGAGATCATGGGCCGCAATGCCGGCTGGCTGACCGCCGCCGCTGCCCTGGCCAAGGCCGAGGATTGCGAGGGCGTAGACATGATCTGCCTGCCGGAAGTCCCCTTCTTCAACGTGGAGCACTTCATCGAGAAAGGTGCGCGTGATGCAGGAGAAGAAGCCCAGCATCGTGATCGCGGTCTCTGAGGGCGTGAAGCTCGAAGACGGCCGCTATGTCTGCGAGCTGGCCGATGATGTCCACGCAGTGGACGCTTTCGGCCATAAAGCCCTGACCGGCACCGCACGGTATCTGGCAAATACCGTGGCCCGCAGCCTGACACCAAGACCCGCTGCATCGAGCTTTCTACCCAGCGCTGCGCCGGCCATCTGACCAGCCGCACCGACATCACCGAGGCCTATCAGGTGGGCGGTGCTGCCGCCAAGGCTGCCTTTGAGGGCGTGACCGGCCAGATGGTGGCCCTGAAGCGCATCTCCAACAGCCCCTATCAGTGTACCACTGAGCTGCACCCCATCAGCGAGGTCGCAAATCTCGAGAAGAAGGTGCCGCTGAGCTGGATGAACGAGAATCATACCCAGATGACGGAGGACTTCCTCGATTACGCGCGTCCGCTCATTCAGGCAGAGCTGACCCTGCTGTACATCGCCGGTCTGCCCCACCACATCTACCTGAAGAAGCAGAAGTGATGGTTTCCCCCTGTTCTAAGGCATAAAAACCGCCCGCCCGGATGCATTTCCGGGCGGGCGGTTTGTTTATTTATGGTTATACGGTCGCACCGACCTTTCGGGGCACCGCCCGCGATCTCCTCGGCGGTCAGCGGCTTCGCCTCGGCAGGAGCGTTCAGACGCTCCTTTGCTACTGCCAGCATCAGTTTGATGCGGTTCTCCTGGTTGACCCTGGTGGCGCTGGGGTCGTAGTCGATGGGGGTGATGTTGGCGCTGGGGTACAGCGCACGGATCTTGTTCACCCCATGCCCTTGCCCACGATATGGTTGGGCAGGCAGCCGAAGGGCTGGGCACAGACGATGTTGCCGTAGCCGCCCTGCACCAGCTCGATCATCTCGGCGGTCAGCAGCCAGCCCTCGCCCATCTTGGCCCCCAGCGAAATGATGCCGTGGGGCTTTTCCACCAGCTCCTTGAAGGGGCCGGGGGCATAGAACCCGGCATCGGCTGTGGCCTTGAGCATGGAACGCTCCACACTGTCCAGCCAGTTGAGCAATTGATCCGTGCCCATCTTGACGGCCAGCTTGCCGCCGTAAAGGACATGATCCTCGCCCATATTGAAGATGCAGTATTGCACAAAGCCCATCAGGCCCGGCAGGTTCACCTCGCAGTCCTGGGAGGCCAGGAACTTCTCCAGGTCATTGTTGCCCAGGGGGGAGTATTTCACGTAGATCTCCCCTACCACGCCCACCTGCACCTTGGGTACCCGGGTCACGGGGATGGCCGCAAAATCCTTTGCAATGAGCGCGGGAAGGTGTGCTTCATTTCCCGGGCAGTAAAGCCCTTGCCGGCCAGCAGAACGCGGCCCGCACGCTTGACCCACAGATCGACCATCCGGTCAGCGGCTCCCTTTTCGTTCTCGTAGGGGGCCACCTGATTGCGCAGGGCACAGAGCATATCGCCGTAGAAAATGCAGGCCAGCGCGCGGCGGGCCAGCGGCAGAGTCATCTGGAAGCCGCTGTCTTTTTCCAGACCGGAGAAGTTCAGGCTGGCAACAGGGATCTGGGGATAGCCCGCCTTGACCAGAGCTTTGCGGAGCAGGTGGATGTAGTTGGAAGCACGGCAGCCGCCGCCGGTCTGGGTGATGAGCAGGGCCGTGTGATCCAGGTCATACTTGCCGCTGTTCAACGCATCCAAAAACTGGCCGATGACCAGCAGGGCCGGATAGCAGGTGTCGTTGTGGACGTATTTCAGGCCAAGCTGTGCCACGGCGCTGCCGCAGTTGCCCAGGATCTCACACTTGTAGCCGTCGTAGCGCAGGGCGTATTCCAGCAGCCGGAACTGGGTAATGGCCATGTTGGGGATGAGGATGGTGTGGGTCTGCTTCATCTCCGGGGTAAATTTTGGATAATTGTATTCCATAGGTTCCTCCTATGTATCAGGCTTCTGCCTTGGGGGCGGCCTTTTCCTCTGCCGCCTCGTCGCGCTCCTCCAGAGCGGCGAACAGACTGCGCAGACGGATGTTGACCGCACCCAGATTGGTGATCTCGTCGATCTTGAGCTGGGTGTAGAGCTTGCTGCCTGCCTGCAGGATCTCGCGGGTCTCATCGGTGGTAATGGCATCCACGCCGCAGCCAAAGGAGACCAGCTGCACCAGATCCATATCCTTCTGGGTGGTGCAGTATTTGGCCGCCGCATACAGCCGGCTGTGATAGGTCCACTGGTTCAGCACACTGGTGGGGAACTTTTCCACCCGGTTGGAGATGCTGTCCTCGGTGACAACAGCCGCGCCGTAGCGGGTGATGAGGTGGTCGATGCCGTGGTTGATCTCCGGGTCCACATGGTAGGGGCGTCCGGCCAGCACGATGATGCGCCTGCCCTGACGGCGGGCCTCATCCATGATCTCGCTGCCCTTGACCCGGATCTGTGCCATGTGGGCCTCATACTCGGCATAGGCAGCATCGGCAGCGGCCTGCACTTCCTTTTCGGAAATGCCGCCGAAGTATTTGGGCAGGACTTCCTTTGCCATCTTGCGGACAAAGTCCTTGGGGCGGTGGATGCCCACATAGTCATAGATAAACTTCTGGCCCTCCAGCTCGGGGCAGTTGCCTGCCAGAACTTCAGGGTAATAGGCCACCACCGGGCAGTTATAGTGGTTGTCGCCCAGACCCTCGTCAAAGTTGTAGGTCAGGCAGGGGTAGAAGATGGCATCCAGGTGCATCTGGCTCAGGGCCTTGATGTGGCCGTGGCTCAGCTTGGCCGGGAAGCAGGCGGTATCGCTGGGGATGGTGGCCTGACCGGCCAGATACAGCCCCCCGGCTGGACACCGGGCTGGTGTGCACGGCAAAGCCCAGCCTGGTCCAGAAGGTGTGCCAGAAAGGCAGCAGCTCGTACATATTCAGGCAGAGCGGAATGCCAATGGAGCCGCGCTTGCCGGGCACGGGCTTGTAACCGGCCAGCAGCTGCTGCTTGTAGGCGTACAGATTCAGGCTGTCGTCCTCGCTCTTACCGGTCACAGGCTTATCGCAGCGGTTGCCGGAGATGAACTTGCGGCCATCGGCAAAGGTGTTGATGGTGAGCTGGCAGTGGTTGCCGCAGCCGCCGCACTTGACGCTGACTACCTTCTGGTCGAAGGCTTCCAGCTCGGCCAGATTCATCATCCTGGAAGTTTCCTGATGGTTCTTATGGCTCTGGCGCAGGCCGAACAAGGCCGCGCCGTAGGCACCCATCAGGCCCGCGATGTCGGGGCGGATGACCTCCACGCCCATCTCTTTTTCAAAGGCGCGGAGAACAGCTTCATTGTTAGAAAGTACCGCCCTGCACCACGATCCTGCGGCCCAGCTCCTCGGGGCTGGATGCGCGGATGACCTTATACGGCGCGTTCTTCACCACGCTGATGGAGAGGCCCGCCGAAATATTCTCGATGGTGGCGCCGTCCTTCTGGGCCTGCTTGACGGAGGAGTTCATAAACACGGTACACCGGGAACCCAGATCCACGGGGCGGTCTGCGAACAGGCCGAGAGCGGCGAACTTCTTGACATCATAGCCCAATGCCTGAGCAAAGGTCTGCAAAAAGCTGCCGCAGCCGGAGGAGCAGGCCTCGTTCAGGAAGATGTTGCTGATGGCACCATCCTCGATCTTGAAGCACTTCATGTCCTGACCGCCGATATCGATGATGAAATCTACATCGGGCATAAAGTATTTGGCGGCGGTGAAATGAGCCACCGTTTCCACCAGGCCATAATCACAGCGGAAGGCGTTCTTGACCAGTTCCTCGCCGTAGCCAGTGGTGGTCACGCTGCTGGCACACCTGCAGGCCGGGGTGCTCCCGGTAGATCTTGATCAGCTGTTCCCGGATCAGGGGCAGCGGGTTGCCAAGGTTGGGCTGGTAATTGGTGTACAGGATCTGGCTCTTCTCGTCCACCACCACCAGCTTGACGGTGGTGGAGCCGGAGTCGATGCCGATATGCACCGGGCCGCACTGGGCGCTGAAAGGCACATGAGGCACTCTGTGGGACATGTGCCGGGCATGGAATTCCTCGTACTCCTGCTTGTTGGCAAAGAGCGGAGGCTCACTGGCATAAGTAGCGGTGGCGGCGTACTGGTCCAGCGCGTCGGCCACTGCGGAGAGGTCGAACTCCTTGTCCGCATAGAGGGCGGCACCCAGCGCCACATAGAGCAGGCTGTTCTCGGGGCAGGTTCCGGTGACCCCCAGCGCCTCATCAAAGCTCTTGCGCAGCACGCTGCTGAAGGTCAGCGGCCCGCCCAGATACAGGATATTGCCCTTGATGGGGCGGCCCCTGTGCCACGACCGGCAATGGTCTGGTTGACCACCGCCTTGTAGATGCTGGCGGCGATATCCTCCGTGCGCGCGCCCTGATTGATGAGGGGCTGTACGTCGCTTTTGGCAAACACGCCGCAGCGGGACGCGATGGTATAGGTGCGCTCGGCCTTTTCCGCGGCCTTGTTCATCTCGTCGGCACTCATCTTCAGCAGGGTGGCCATCTGGTCAATAAAGGCACCGGTGCCGCCGGCGCAGCTGCCGTTCATGCGGACCTCGGTGCCGTTGGTCAGGAACAGGATCTTTGCGTCCTCGCCGCCCAGCTCGATCACGCAGTCGGTGGCGGGCACAAACCGCTTGACCGCCACGCGGGTGGAAAACACCTCCTGCACGAAGGGCACGCCGCAGCTGTCGGCCAGGCCCATACCGGCAGAACCGGAGATGCTCAGCAGAGCCTTGTTTCCGTGCAGGTGCTCTGCATCGATGCGGCGCAGCAGCTCCTGCGCCTTTTCCAAAATATGGCTGTATAATGACGCTCGTATGTTGAATAAATCAGCGCATCATGTTCGTCCAGCACCGCGCACTTGATGGTGGTGCTTCCGATGTCAAGACCTACTCTCACTTGCTTTTCCTCCTGAGGAACAATATAAAAAATACAGTTGTATTATACTCAAAAATCGGGATACAATCAATCCAGTCACCACATTTTACACGCAAAAAAATAGTATTTTCCGCTCAAAAAGTTAAACATTTTGTTAAATTCACGAATACAGCCCCCTGTTTTTCTACATTCCGGTTAAGATTCTTTACTCAGAGTGATTTTTTACACAAAAACGCCCTGCCCCGGAAAAGCCCGGAGCAGGGCGCTGAATATCGTATCATTCCATTTTATCGGACAACAGGGCAAGCTCCCGCAGGATCTGCCAGCGCAGGCCATCCGCTGTGGTGAGTGCCGGATGGATGGTGTGCAGTTCCACGCTGCCCTCAATGGGAAACATCGTTCCGGCCAGCGGGATGCGCACCTCTGCCCGGGTGCCGCTTCCTGCATCGCGCGGCGTGAGGGAAAGCACCCACCCCATGTGGGCGCAGTAGCGGCGGCAGAGCAGCAGCCCTGCCTGCACACCGCCCAGGAAGCGGCGGCGGTTCTCCATCCAGTTTTCACCGGTGGGCAGGCCGCAGCCGTCGTCCTCCACGATCAGGTACAGATCCTCGTCGTCCCGGGTGAGCCGGATCTTGATCTGCCCGCCGGGGCTTACGGCCCGCAGGGCGTTGGAAAGCAGATGGAACAGCAGCTGCTCGGCCTCCTGGGCATCCGCCTTGACATAGCAGCGCCGGAACGGGCTGTGATCCACGATCAGCCGGATGCCCAGCTGCTTCTCGATCTCCGGGGCCATCTGGGCGGCCTCCATCAGGATCCAGCACAGGTCTACCGGCTTCATGGACGGCTTGTCGTTCATCTCCACTTCCAGCAGACCCATCATTTCCCGCAGGGTGCGCTCCAGGCGGATGCTCTCCTGCCCCATATCCTCCAGCGCCTGCCGGGTCCTTTCGTCTCCGGTCCGGGCCAGATGCATCTGCAGGTATTCCCGGTTCTGGTCCATAATGCGCAGGGAGTGCAGCAGCACGCTCTCAAATTGTTTGCGGGGGAAATCCCCCATCCCGCTCTCTTTTGCCATTCCGTTCTCTCTCTTTTTTCTCATCGTCCGGCCTTCCGTCCCTGCGTTCCGCTGTCGATCAATTTCTGGCGGCCCGCATAGATCAGCTTGCCCAGGGTAACGCTATGCCCCATAAGGCCGTAATCCTGCTTGAATTTCTGCCAGGCTTCGGTGTTGTATTTTTCCACCCCGTCGATCGAGGCGGCGCATCCCGCAGTCCACAGCGGCCAATGTGGTGTGGTGTTCCTCGGCCACAGTCTGCAGGATCTCCTTGCGCACGGCCAGCTTCCGCTCTGTGCCGCATACGACCTGCAGCGCGGTGGTCAGATATTCACAGTTCACATCCGGCTGCAGGATGCCCCACTCCGCATAAAGCTGCTTGCAGAACGGCAGCACCCAGAAGATGCCGATGTCCGTGGAGCTGCGCAGATCCAGCAGCAGATCCAGCAGGCTGCTGCGCTCCGGCAGGTACTGCCTGCCGTCCGGCCGCAGGAACGATGCCGTGGCATCGCTGTACCAGTCATCCCCCCCCCTGCAACAGCAGCAGCGGGCGGTTATGCAGGCTGTTGAGCCGCTTGAGGAACTCGTACCCATCCATATCCTCCAGCTGGCTCGAAAGCACCACGATATCCACACTGCGCTGCTGGCGCAGCTCCCGCAGCAGCTCCTCGCCGCTGTGGAAGCAGACACAGCAGATCGCAGGATTCTGCTCCTCCAGATAATTTTTCCGGACGCGGATCTCCCGCTCGTCGTAGCTCAAAAGCGCGACATGCAGCTTTGAAACGAGACAGTCGTTCCGTCAATCCAACCTTCCCTTTGCCTTAAATTTGCCGCACTTTTCTTCCGTGCGTACTGTACGATACTATTTTTTAAGGCCCTGCGGAAAGATTCAATCCCCGAAAAAAAACGTCACTATGCGTCGATCCGTGCAGGAATGGCGGCTATTTGCGTCTTGATTTCTGGTAATTTACGTCATAAAGTGTCGATTTTTGTTTCTTTTTACCTTCTCCAGCATAACACCATCTTTCCCGAAAAGCAACGGTTTGTTCACATTCATCTGATACTATATCTACGTTATTTTGTTTTTTGCCCGGCATTTCCCACACGCCGCCGGGCATGCATAAGAAAGGCCTGCTCTATGCTACAACTGAAAAAGATCCGCAAGGAATACAAAACCGGTGACCTTGTACAGACCGCACTGAATGATGTCAGCCTGAACCTGCGCGACAGCGAATTCGTCGCCATCCTGGGCCCCTCCGGCTCCGGTAAGACCACCCTGCTGAACATCATCGGCGGCCTGGATCGGTACGACAGCGGTGACCTTGTCATCAACGGGATCTCCACCAAAAAGTACACCGACCGCGATTGGGACTCCTACCGTAACCACACCATCGGCTTTGTGTTCCAGAGCTACAACCTGATCCCCCATCAGACCGTTCTGGCCAACGTGGAGCTGGCCCTGACCATTTCCGGCATCTCGGGCGCAGAGCGCAAGCGCCGCGCCACCGAGGCGCTGCAGAAGGTGGGGCTGGGCAATCAGCTGCACAAGCACCCCAGCGAGATGTCCGGCGGCCAGATGCAGCGCGTTGCCATTGCCCGTGCGCTGGTCAACAACCCGGATATCCTGCTGGCGGACGAACCCACCGGCGCGCTGGACAGCGAGACCAGCATCCAGGTCATGGAGCTGCTCAAGGAGGTAGCAAAGGACCGGCTGGTGGTCATGGTCACCCACAACCCGGAGCTGGCCCAGCAGTACGCCACCCGCATCGTGAACCTGAAGGATGGTGTCATCCGCTCCGACACCGCCCCCTACGAGCCCGACACCACTCAGCTTGTCCCTGCCGTTCACAAGAACATGGGCCACTCCTCCATGTCGTGGTGGACCTCGCTGACCCTGAGCTTCAACAACCTCTGGACCAAACAGCCCCGCACCCTGCTCACGGCCTTTGCAGGCTCTATCGGCATCATCGGCATTGCGCTGATCATTTCCCTGTCCACCGGTGTCAACCAGTATATCGCTGATATGGAGCGGGACACCCTTTCCGAGTACCCGGTGCAGATCCTGCGCAGCGGCATGGATCTGACCAGCCTGCTGTCTGCTGACCTGCCCGGCCAGCCCGCTGCCCCCGACCTCGGCGAAGGGATGGTGCCGGTGCGCCAGCTCGTGACCCAGATGGTTTCCGGCATCACCTCCAACGACCTGAAGAGCCTGAAAACCTACCTCGAGAGCGATGCCTGCAGCATCGGGGAGAGCGTTTCCTCGGTGGAGTATTCCTATAATGTACAGCCCCAGATCTACCGCCAGGACCCGGACGGCAGCATCCGGCAGGTGAACCCGGATTCCTCTCTTTCCGCTCTGGGCATCAGCTCCACCAGCTCGACCAACAACAACATGATGGCCAGCATGATGAACACCAGCGTGTTCTACCAGCTGCCCGCCAGCGATGCCCTGTATCATTCCCAGTACGAGGTCAAGGAAGGCCGCTGGCCCGAAAGCTACAACGAATGCGTTGCCGTGCTGGGTGCGGATGGTTCCATCACCGATTATGCCCTCTACGCGCTGGGCCTGCGGGACAACGCCGAGCTGGACAAGATGATACAGCAGTTCGCCCAGAACCAGAATGTGGATGTGCCTGAAGATTTCAAGACCTACCGGTACAGCGATTTTCTGGGCCGCACCTTCAAGCTGGTCAACGCGGCCGCCCGCTACCAGTACGATGATGCCCACAGCACCTGGGTGGACAAATCGGACGACAAGGCCTTCCTGCAGGAGCTTGTGGCCAACAGCGAGACCATGACCATCGTGGGCGTGGTGCAGCCCAGGGAGAACGCCTCCGCCGCCATGCTGTCCTCCGGCATCGCCTATCCCGCCTCCCCTGACCCGGCACGTCATGGACACCGCCGCCCAGAGCAGGCTGGTGCAGGACCAGCTCGCCGACCCGCAGACCAATGTGCTGAATGGCGAACCCTTCGGCACCGAGCAGACCGCTGCCATGGACATGGCTTCCCTCTTCTCCATTGACACCGACCAGCTCGAGAGTGCCTTCCAGTTCGACCCCGGTAAGCTGGATCTTGACTTGAGCGGCGCGTTCGACCTGAGTGACGATTCCGTAGATTTTTCCTCCCTCATTTGACCCGGACAGCTTCCAATTTGATCTGGCCGAAACGCCCGACATCGACATGAGCGCCCTGACGGACGTGTTCGCCAACATGGACATTTCCATCCCCGCCGACAAAATGCAGCAGCTGGCCCAGAAGGTAATGACCGGCTACAAGGATTACATCATCGGCAACGGCATTCTGGGGCTGGACAAGATCGGTTTTGACCAGTATCTCGCCAGCGACCAGTTCCAGCAGCTGATGAAGGATTCCATGGGCAGCCTCATCGATACCGCTGCCCTGCAGGCGCAGTTTACTGCCGCCATGCAGCAGGTCATGGGCAGCGTGATGGCAAACTTCTCAGAACAGATCGCCGCCGAATTACAGACCCAGCTGGGCACTGCCATGGAGCAGGCCATGGGCCAGATCAGCACGAACCTGCAGAGTCAGATGACCGAGCGCTTCTCCTCTCTGGGCAGCCAGATGGAAAGCGCGCTGAAGATCGACGCAGATGCGTTCCGGAATGCCATCCGGTTCAACATGACCGAGGACGATCTGGCGGAGCTGATGAAGTCGAAAATGATGTCCACCAGCGCCACCTATGAAAGCAACCTGCAGGCCTTTGGTTATGCCAGCGAGGACGACCCCAGCCAGATCAACATCTATCCGCTGGACTTCGAGCAAAAGGCGAAGGTCCTCAATGTGCTGGACAGCTACAATGCCGCCATGCGTGAGCAGGGCGCGGAAGACAAGGTGATCCAGTACACTGATGTGGTGGGCACCCTGATGACCTCCGTGACCAGGATCATCAACATGATCTCCAACATGCTGGTGGCCTTTGTCTCCATCTCGCTGGTGGTCTCCTCCATTATGATCGGCATCATCACCTATATCAGCGTGCTGGAGCGCCGCAAGGAGATCGGCATCCTGCGTGCCATCGGTGCTTCCAAGCGGAACATCTCCGAGGTGTTCAACGCCGAGACCTTCATCATCGGCCTGTGCTCGGGCCTCATGGGCATCGGCCTCAGCAGACTGCTGCTCATTCCGGGCAACATGCTCATCCAGAAGATCGCCGTCGGCACCAGCGTAGTGGCCGTTCTGCCCTGGAAGGCCGCTGTGGTGTTGGTTGCGCTGGCAACTGTGCTGACCATTCTGGGCGGCTTCATCCCCGCCAAAACCGCCTCCCGCTCTGACCCTGTCAAGGCTCTGAGAGCAGAATAAGATCACTTTTTCAAAGAGGCTGTTGCACAAGCCCCAGCAAAAAAGACCCAGAGTTGTTTCGCCAAAAGGCGTTACAACTCTGGTCTTTTGCTTTCATGTGAACAGTGCGGCGGCTTCTTTACCACTCTTCTTCGTCAGCGCCCACCCTTGTGCGGCGGAACATGCTCTCCACAATGGCGCAGTATTTATCCGCCAGACAGACGATGACCGCCTCGCGGCAGGTCGGGATATGGCGGAAGGTCAGGGGCCACATGTGGCTTGCAATAATGTTCTGCTCCTTTTTGGTAATGCCAAACACCCGCTGTGCGTTCACACAGGCATACCCCGGATGGGAAAAGCCGTGCATCTCAAACAGATGCCGCAGGCCGTGGAAAGAGCCCCTGCTTGTGCCAGTCATAGAGATAAAAATCATGGAGGAAAGCCCCCACGGCCAGCGTGGTCTCATCGGCTCCCAGATGGAAGCGGTGGTTGATCCAGCAGCTGACCACGACCACATTCTTGCAGTGCTGGTAGGTGGTCACATCACCGTGCTGGATAAACTCACGCATTTCCTGCACCTTGGGGTGATGGTCGTACTGTTCCAGAATAGCGGACAGGCGCTCCCGTTCCGTTTGTGAAAGCTGCATGGAAAATTCCCTTTCTTTTTTTGTCAGAAACGCCGGGCTCAGCTCCGCAGCTGAACCGGGTTGGAGCTGCCGAAGTTCTCAGCGGCCGAAGGATTTTCGCGGGTCGCTCAGGTCCACCAGATACTGCTTGCCGTCGCCCAGTGCTTCCAGCTCGGCCAGCTTGGCCTCGGCAGAAGCCTTGTCCGGGTACCACTGGATGAGGAAGAAATTCTCCGCCTCCACGCCGTAATACAGCCACTGGCCGTCGGCCCGGAGCAGGTCGTCCAGATGGTCTACCTCGTCGCCGTCGGTCAGGCCGAGGCCCTCTTCCGCGTAGACGTTTTCCGGCTCCACCTGCAGCACTTCGATGACCTGAATGGCGCTCTGTAAGTATTCATCCTGCGAAATGCTCTTGTCCGAGCGTTCCCAGCCCGTCAGGAATGCCTGCATCAGCAGGTTCTTCACGGAGATCTCCGGCTTCATTGCCATAACATATTCCTCTTTCCTCGTTTGTTTCCGCTGACCAGTATACGCTAAAAATTGTGAAAGGTCAACTATTTCTTTATGAATTTTTTGTAGCAACGCACAAAAGGCATTTTGTTCCAGTTCATTTCTGAACTTTTTATGAAACCCCTTGATTTTTGATCCGCATCGGTGTATGATTAGCACTCGAAAGATATGAGTGCTAAGAAGATGCAGCATCGGCTGCTTCTTTTGCATTGCCGCTCCTTTTTGCGAGGGGCCGGATCTGAATACTGTACAAAAAGAGGTTTTGTATTATGGCGAAGAAAGAATTTCAGGCTGAAAGCAAAAAACTGATGGACATGATGATCAACTCCATCTACACCAACAAGGAGATCTTCCTCCGTGAGCTGATCTCCAACGCTTCGGATGCCATCGACAAACTTTATTATAAAAAGCCTGACCGATCCTTCCGTGGGCATGAACAAGGGCGATTTCCGCATCCTGCTCACCCGCGATAAGGACAATCGCCTGCTGACTGTCTCCGACAACGGCATCGGCATGACCAAAGCGGAGCTGGAAGAGAACCTGGGCACCATCGCCCACTCCGGTTCCCTGGACTTCAAGAAGGACAACAAGGACGAGAACATCGACATCATCGGTCAGTTCGGCGTAGGCTTCTACTCCGCCTTCATGGGTCGCCGACAAGGTCACCGTCATCTCCAAGGCATACGGTGCGGATGAGGCCTGGCAGTGGGAGTCCAGCGGTGCTGACGGCTACGAGCTGACCCCCGCCGAGAAGGAAACCGCCGGTACCGACATCATCCTGCACATCAAGGACAGCACCGATACCGACAATTACGAGAACTTCCTCGACGAATACGGCATTGTGGCCATCGTCAAAAAGTACAGCGACTATGTGCGCTATCCCATCCAGATGGAGCGGGAGAAGAGCCGCCAGAAGCCCGAACCCGATCCCAAGCCCGAGGACTACAAGCCGGAGTGGGAGACCTACACCGAGCTTGAGACCCTCAACAGCATGGTGCCGATCTGGAAAAAGCAGAAGAGCGAAGTCACCGACGAGGAGTATGCAAACTTCTACAAGGATAAGTTCAGCGACTACGCTGACCCCGCCCGCGTCATCGTGAGCCGCACCGAGGGTACTGCCAACTACAACGCCCTGCTGTTCGTGCCCAGCCATCGCCCCTATGATTTCTACACCAAGGAGTATGAGAAGGGTCTGGCTCTGTACGCATCCGGCGTGCTCATTATGGAAAAGTGCGCAGATCTGCTGCCCGATTACTTCAGCTTCGTCAAGGGCATTGTGGACAGCCAGGATCTGAGCCTGAACATCAGCCGTGAGATGCTGCAGAAGGACAACCAGCTCAAGCTGATCCACAACGCACTGGAAAAGAAGATCAAGAACGAGCTCCACGCCATGCTGGTCAACGACCGCGAAAAGTACGAGGCATTCTGGAAGGAGTTCGGCCGCCAGATCAAGTTCGGCGCTTACTCTGATTACGGGATGCACGCTGAGCTGCTGCGCGACCTGCTGCTGTTCTGGTCTGCCAAGGAGCAGAAGATGATCACCCTGCAGGAGTATGTGGACAAGATGCCTGCCGAGCAGAAGTTCATCTACTTTGCCGCCGGTGACTCCACTGACCGTCTGGCCAAGCTCCCCGCCGCCGAGCTGGTTCCTGGATAAGGGCTATGATGTCCTGCTGCTGACCGAGGACGTGGATGAGTTCTGCCTGCAGATCATGCGCAGCTACCCCCGCAAGGATGCCGAGGGCAAGGACGGCACCGTCGAGTTCAAGAACGTCAACAGCGGCGACCTTGGCCTTGAGACCGAGGACGAGAAGAAGGCCGCCGAGGATGCCACCGCCGAGAACAAGCCTCTGTTCGACGCCATGAAGGACGCTCTGGACGGCAAGGTCAAGGAGGTCAAGGTCTCCACCCGCCTGAAGGATCACCCTGTCTGCCTGAGCGCCGACGGCCCCCTCTCCATCGAGATGGAGAAGGTCCTCTCCAAGCAGCCCGGCAGCGAGGGCGTCAAGAGCGACAAGGTGCTGGAACTGAACATCAACCACCCCGTCTTCGCGGTGCTGAAAGCCGCGCAGGAAGCGGGCGACACCGACAAGGTGAAAAAGTACAGCGCCCTGCTCTATGCACAGGCACAGCTGATCGAGGGC
>VOFJ01003313.1_pt1 | contig 32464 bp, 53 predicted proteins | sample 5384081 | NCBI WGS metagenome assembly VOFJ01 (sample SAMN12384729, study PRJNA508395) | human gut metagenome | isolation source: healthy gut I | host: Homo sapiens | reverse complement strand
TAAACTTAATATAAATTTTTTTGATTATCTTTTTCATATCTTCTTAAATGTCCGCAAAGCCTTATTTTATCAGCTTTACGGGCATTTCTCTTTTCGGCTGATACTTCCAAACAGCTACGTTTCATCACGTTTTCTCACGGTCAATCGTGGTAAATATCGTGGTAAAACTTTAAGCTATCATGCTTCTTAATTCTGCCTTGACGTTCTCTATGGACGCATGGGCGTACAGGTTCAGCGTGATACTGATGTTTGCGTGTCCCATGATATACTGTAAACTCTTAGGGTTCATGTTCCTGTTCGCAAGTCTGGTACAGAACGTATGACGCAGGATATGGGGCGTTATCTTTGGTAAGCTGTCCTCATGGCTCTTGTTATATTTCTTTCTCAGATTAGCGAAAGTAGAAGTATAATAGGCATTCGTCATAGGAAAGCCTTTCCCGTTCAGAAAGAGGAAACCACTGTACCCGTCTATCTCTGTCGGCTCTGCCTTTGCCTTGTTTGCCATGACACGCTCAAATGCCTGTTTCACTTCCTCACTCATGGGAACATCACGCACACCGCTTTTTGTCTTTGGTGTTTCGATATAATAGCCCGTTTCCTTGCTGGATAATAGCTGGTGGTCTACATGGATAACGCCGTTTTCAAAGTCTATATCCTGCCTTGTCAGTCCGCACAGTTCCGAGATACGAAGCCCTGTCTTTAACAGTATTACGATTGCGTCATAATACTTTTTATATACCCTGTCCCTGCTGGCAAAGGACAAGAGCCTTTCTTCCTGTTCCTCGGTCAATGCCTGCCGTGGTGTCCTGTCGTCCTCTATGACCTCATTCAGCTTGAAATCAAAGGGGTTCTTCCTCACGAGGTCGTCCGCTATGGCAATGCGGAATGACGCATTTAACGAGCGTTTATAATTGCTTATGGTCTGATAAGCATAGCCCTTGTCTTTCATGCGTAACGCCCATTCCTTAGCGTCTGAAAGGCGTATGCTGTCAATGCTCCTAGCCCCCAGTATATCGCCCTCTAATGTCCGCATGAGCTTTTTCCTGCCCTGTCTTGTGCTTTCCTTTACGTTGGCTCTCTGGGCGTTCTGTTTGGCGTATAGCTGGCACAGCGTCATTTTTCCGCCTGTTGTGTCGATACCGTCCTGTAAATCCCTTTGTATCTCCGTTTCTAATTCCCTTAGGGATTTCCCGTCCCTCTTGCCTTTAGGTACGAGGTCTGTCGGCACAAGTTTCCATGAATAGGCATACCTTGTCTTTCCTGCCTTGTCCACATATTTGTATAAGTATCTTCCGTCTGCTCGCTGGCTCTCTCCTGTCTTTAAGAGGCGACCTTTACTGTCCCGTCTTTTTTCCGACATTTCTTATCTGCTCCTTTCGTAAGAAAGAGCCTTGATATGACTTACTGAAATAATATCACATACAAGGCTCTTTTGCATTAGATTGCGTCTGTTTTATCCATAAATTTCTCAAACTGTTTTTTCTTAATCAAGATACGGTTGCCGTTCATCACATACCAGTCGCCGTGTCGGTTTTCTTCTACCAATCGGCGTAGCTTGTTCTGTCCGATTGTGAAGTATCTTGACGCTTCCTCAATGGTAAGGGTGTATTTTTCCCATACAGGAATATCAATCTTTTCGTTCATCATGCCACCCCCCTACCTGTTCTTTGTGTCATACTGGACGTAGGGTATCAATTCTGTCCTGTCTATCCGCTGTAAATGGGCGGTCAGCTTGCTGGAAAGGGAAGTGCTGTACCTTGCCTTATCTACCATATCCCCGACACGTTCCAGCCCACCTAAAGCGTCATGGGATTCGAGGAAGTAAAAGCCTTTGACAGCGGATATGACACCACCCTCTGTAAGCCACTGTTGCGTTTCTTCAAGGGAATTATGCGGTGTGGGTACATGGAGTTTTAAAAGTTCCACAGCCCCTAAAAAGCGTTGCCAGAAACGGCACGTTTTCCACCTGCTCTTGTTGCTCTCATTCCTGTTTGCTACGACAAAACGCAGGTTGTCCGCCAGCAGTCCGAAAGCCAGTTCCCCAATCTCCAGCGGTCTTGCCTGAAATGCCATAGCAAAGGCATGAGCCTTTTCATCACGCAGTTGCATTTCCGTCCGTTTCCAACTCCCGACTTCATCAAGCGTCCTGTTGTATTTGCCGCACACTTCCTTGTCCTTGTCATAAAAGCGGTAGGAAAGCCCCGATTTTCCAGCCCCGATATAGACGGTCTTTGCGGTGTCAAAATCATCAAACTTGCTCTCGTCAAAATGGTAGCCCTCACTGTTGGCGATAAATTCCTCTTTTTCACATTTCTTCTTTATCTGCTCTATGGTAAAGAACGGCGTTTCGTTCCTGTCGTCAATGGCAACGTCCAGCCTTGTGAAATGGTAGTTTCCAGCCCCATATCTCCTTTCACAGCGTCCGAACATATCCCCAAAGGTCAAGCCGTTGTTATCGAGGATACGGAAAATATCATCACACCCCCTGCCTGTCATCACGAGATAACAGCCCAGCCCTTGTGGGTTGTCCTCTGTCTTTTTTGCGTCGCCCGATACATAAATATCTCCGATTTCCCAACGCGCCTGATACGTCTTAAATTTGACCGTTGCAGGATAGACATTAAAAATATCGGTCGGCAAGCATAAAATGTGCCGTATCACATCTTCTGCCGTTGCCGTATCAAAGACAATGCTGATGTAATCAATCTTGACGGATAAATTTTCATGTGTTGCGATAGTGCATTACTCCTTTCGTACTCCCCGTTTTTTTGCGGGGTAAAAATCGTGTTTTGTCCTTTATTTATCACAGTTTCTAGGTACTATGACATGTATGCGCAGGGCGGTGTTACATATACGCCCTGTACGGAACGCCTACGGCGTTCCTTTTCTTCCTGCACCAGCCCCGTTCTTAACGCTCACGAGCCTTTGGGAGGCTCGTGGCTAAACGGGGCAGGCACAGGAAGAAACACCGTTTTCGGTCGGATAGTCCATGCCTATTCATGCTATCAAAGCGAAAATAACTCTTTTCTATGCCTACTCAAGCGTGTGATTGACCTCATTGTGCTTAATCACTATATCCTCCATGATAATAACGCCGTTAGAATTACTTGTCAAGAACTTTTTCTTGACTTTTTCGGCTATAATAAGTATGATAGGCTTATAAAGGAACGAAAAAGCCGGGAAAGGAAAAGATATAAGAAGTTATGGAGCATGACACAAAGAAAATAAATTTTTTAGGGGAGAACATACAGACCATAAGAAAACACAGGAAAATGAAACAGCAGGAGCTTGCGGACGCCATCGGTATCAATATGCAGAGCCTTTCTAAGATTGAACGAGGGGTAAACTATCCCACCTTTGACACGCTGGAAAAGATAATGGACGTACTGGAAGTAACACCGAATGAATTGTTGTCGGGAGAATGGAAGTTTGTCCAACAGGCGGAAAAAGAGGTATGCAAGTTTTTACGGACGGAAGAACGCCTAAATGCAGAACTGAAACACGGACACTATGATAACTTCTTTGACAGTGAAGAAGAATGGCTAGAGTATGAGTTGGAGCAGTTGCGGAAATACATCACAGACTATATCAAGGGAGAGGACATACAAGCGTCCGACCTTTACCCTATCAAAACATTTATCCAGCACTTGAAATTTCAGAAAGTATTAGACCGTTATGATGATTTATACAGCATGGATATGTTCGGGGAAAGCACAGACGGACACAAGTACGGTACACCTTATCAGGTTGTAAAGAGGATAAATCCCAACTCAAAAGAAGATATGGAGCTGTTGCGGGAAGTCTTAAAGGACAGCCATTTTGACAACGGGGACGAGTAGCCTTTTTCCTCTTGCAAAAAGATACAGCAAACAAAAAAGCCCAGATCAAGAGTGCAAGCACCACTTCTAAAGAAGTGGCAGGCTCTTGACAGGGCTTTTTCTTTTTTCTGTTTATGGCAGACAAGAGAAAAAAGGATAGCTATATTGTATAGTTTCTCTAATAATTTTAGAGCAATGAATTTATCACAGGTACTTCGTCTTTTCATTGTAAAAGTACAATCGTGGAAAGCACTAATATTGGCACTTTGATTTTGTGCATTATGCACAAAATATGATAGCAACAAAGAGGTCATATATAAAATAGAAACAAAAAATAACTTGACATTTAATGAAATATATGTTATGTTGAGGTTAGTAAAAACAGTACGTGACATAAAACTATCAAAAAGTAAAAAAGAGAAAGGAGGTTTATCGAATGAGAGCAAAGAAGTTGAGAACGAAAGTAGTTGGTCTTGTAGCAGCAGTTATGGTTGTCGGCGCTCCACTTACAGCGTGGGCTATTGATGTAGCGGGTGGAGATTTGTACTACAATGGAGGGCAAACAGACACCATTGTATATTCCGAAATTGGGCGTAAAGCAGGTATTAGTCGCAACTACATGGTAAAGGCAACTGTAAAGGTCGGCGGAGATACATATACCAGTGGATTCAAGTCAAACTACGCTTACAAAGATGCAAAGAGCGTTTGGTGGGCGAACGAAACATCTTATTATGATTATTATCCATATTAAGTAAAATAGTTCAAACACCTAGGGCGGGGCTATTTGTCCCGCCCTATTTTATACATTTCTTCAAAGAAAGGGGCGTATGTTATGAAAAAATTTTTAAAGATTTTTATTTTCCTTGAAGTCATACTCTTTGCATATATTTTTAATACTTCTATTTACAACATTTATGAAAAGAATAACATTGCTACTGAGAATTTAAAAGGGTATGTTTTAGAAGAAACATCGCCAGAAATTCTCGACAAATTTTATACAATATTTACAGAAGAATATTCTCAAAATAAATTAGAACTCATTAACAATACGCTCACTTCCACAGATAAATCTGTTTATGATTTATATTGCTATCCATTAAATGAGTTTACACAAAAACAGCCTATATCTTCCTCTATTTTGTTTCAATATCATGAATTGCAAAAGGAAGATTTTTTAGATAGTGTTGGTGTATTCTATACAGATTTACCAGCTAACGCAATTAAAGAGATAGCTTCTCAACTGTCCGTCGCAATAAATAACTTTGAAAATGACGCTATTCCGTATAGTATGGTATTAGAATTGAATCTTCTGAATTTTGTAATCTTATTTATTGTACTTCAAATCATATATTGTATTTATACATCTTATAGTTTGAAAAAAATAGGTATTAAAAAAAGCATGGGCTTTTCTACTATACATATTTTAAAGGAGCAAATTACCAGTGTAATAAAATATTTTGCTGTAATATGTTTAGTATTACTGTTCTTGCTAAATTTATATTACGCATTAACAAACAGATATGATTTTTTCTTATTTAGCAACAAGTGTACTGTTCTTTTTATTGGTGTTTTAGCTATAAATATACTTTGTGTTTTAATTACAAGTATTTTAATTAAGTTTGTTTCTTTAGAGGCAATGATAAAAAATAAGACTTTAAATAGCGGCACAAATATTGTAGTTCAGGCTATAAAAATAATTTTTTCGGTAATAATCGCTATCACTATTATTTCATTGCTGAATCAGGGGAACTCATTTAGACAAAGCCAACAAGCTGTTTTAGATTATAAGTATCTGGACGGATATTATACCGCTAATGGTTTTAATTCATCGGAGTATGATTATGCGTTAGCAAACACAGACATATTAGAAAAATATTCTGAACAAACATTAGAGATGTATAATCATAACCATTCACTACTATGTGATTTTAGGACAGACGGTGGTTTGCAGACATCACGCCCCTATTATGAACAACAGCTTGTTATTGCAAATAGAAATTATCTGAATGAATTTTCAAATATCCAGCTCAGTGGAAAACCATTGGGAGAAGATATATTTAGTGAACCAACAGTATTAGTTCCACATAAATATAAGAATGATGAAAATTCTATTAGCGAATATATTAAGCAAGAATATTTCCGATTGATGAATTACAATCAATTTTATGGAATACCGGGAGAAGAAAAAACTATTGATAAATTTAATGTTGTTTATATAGACGATGATTCTACGATAAAAGTCAATACAGAAAATGGTTTTTCGGATATGGCTAATCCTGTTATCATTGTTGATACGGGCAATTTTGCAGGACTTTACTATTTGGATTCTTTAAATACAAGGTGTTTATTTTTTCAAATGGAGTCAAGAGAAGATTTTTCTTCTTTGTTATCAGAATATGATTTAGAGCAATTAGTTACAGCTGGAACATTACTTACACCTTATTTAATGCAACTTGAAAATGTGACATTCGTTCTTAAAACACTCACTATGTTTACGATTGTCTTTATAGTGTCTTTACTGTTTATTTTGTATATTTCAAATTATGTGGACATTTTTGTAAATCGAAAGAGATATGCGGCAAAAGAGATTTTAGGATTCTCTCATTTTAGGACACTGAAAAATCGGTATATTTTTTGGGGAATCGAAATAATTATATCAGGCGTATTAACTGCTATAAATTATTATTTTGCTTGCCTTTTTGCGATTATACTTATTGACTACATATTCTGCGAATTGCTTTATAGAATTTATATCTCAAACGCTTTATATGAGATTGAAAAGGGGGCATAAGTATGTCATTGATTACATTAAAGAACGTCAAAAAAGAATATGGGAAAAATCAGGTTCTATTTGAAAATTTATCTTTAGAAATAGAAAAAGGCGAATTTGTGGGGCTTGTAGGGAAAAGCGGGGCAGGTAAAACGACACTTTTAAATATAATAGGATTGATTACTGATATATCCGAGGGAACAATCACTATTGATAGTCATAAAAATTTGTCCATGAACGGTAAAAATGCTATGATTTTGAGAAGATATACAATAGGCTATCTATTTCAAAATTATGGACTAATAGAAGATGAAAGCGTGTTGTGGAATTTAAAATTAGCTCTTGAATATAAAAAAGTAAAAAAAGAAGAAAAACTGAAACTAATCAATAAGTATTTAAAGCAATTTGAGCTAAGTGACATGCTTAACAAAAAAGTATATCAGTTAAGCGGTGGAGAGCAACAGCGAATTGCAATTATTAAATTGATTTTGCAAGGAAGTCAGATTATATTAGCTGATGAACCAACTTCTGGACTTGATAAAGAGAACGAATTGATAGTGATGAAACTTTTGAAAGAATTAAATGAAAAGGGCATTACTATAATCATGGTCACTCACAACATGAATTTGTGCGATTGTTTTTCCAGAGTTATAAATGTAGAAAACTTTAGATAGTTTGTTAAAGGGAGATACGCGGTTTTATTATACGTGCAATCTCCCTTTATATTTCGTCATATCAAGACTCATATTCAATTATGGTAAATTCGTGGTAAAACACTTATTTTTTCAAGTGATGAACAGCCCTTAAATGCTGTATTTATGCGGATAATCGGATTTTCTATATCAAGTTTTACTTAAACAATAACGAGATTTCCTCTGATAAAGCTTATTCATGTAGGAACATACAAAAGTAGTAATATCTGCAAAAGCAAATGATAAATATTACAAAGGAACAGCACAAGGAACGTTTGAAATTACAAAGAAGACAGATCAGTCTGCACCTGTATTTGGTCCTTCTGAAAAGGGAACCTTTTACAGCTGATGGCAATGGAATGATTATATATCATGCTCCTGCAAAGGCTGGCTGTGAATACAAATTAGATAACGGTGCATGGCAAGACAGCAATGTATTTAATAATATTCAAAGAAAGTACACATACAGTTTCTATAAGATATAAGGGAACAAGTGATGTGGTTGAGAGTGCTTCTACGACTATTACTATAAAGGCTCAAAGCAATACAGCCTTAACAGAATTAGAAAATGCCGGATTTAAAAGGGTTAATGACTTAAAAAGCAACAGATTACTACAACATAGAAACAGCTGCAAGAAAAGATGGTTTTGTAGATATATCTTCAGCAAGTCAAAAGAGAATAAATGCAAATGTACACCTTTGGAGCAATAATGGAACTGCAGCTCAAGAAATTCTATTTTGAGCCTCAAAGCAATGACACATATCAGATTAAAACCGACGTAACTGACGGTACATCAGCTTTGGAAGTTGATTCAGGTAAGGTGGCATTAGGAACCAATATAAAAACAATACAGCGACAGAAATCAAAATGGTACATATTTTTATAGCCATGAAGAATGACAAGAACCAATATGTATTTGTAGTTGCTGATAAAAATGGTAATCCTGCAGTTGCATCCAATGGCAAAGTTCAGCTTATGGACCTTACAGGTGCAAAAGTCAGTAATGGCACAAACATTTGGACATGGGAATATATTAAAGGATCTAATACACAAATGTGGAACTTGATTAATACCAAGTCAGCAAATGAGGCAAGAGCAAAAAAAAGGACTTACATTAGTTAAGGATTTTGTCGAGGGGCGAATATAACATAGTTTCTGCAACTAATAACAATTTTGCACTTGATGTATCTGGCGGAAAACAAAGTAATGGTACTAATGTTGGAATCTGGGAGAGAATTACGCTGATGCAGAGAAATTCCGCATAGAAAAGGCAAGTGAAAATGGAGAATATTACATAAGAACTGCAGCATCAGGATATAAATCATCCCTTGATGTATCTTGTGCATCACCAAATAGAGGTGCAAATGTACATCAATGGGCAAATGTAACAATAGTAATGCACAAATCTGGAAGATTTATAAAAATGTAGATGGTTCATATGTATTTATTAATTCTGTAAATGGTAAAAGCATTAGATATTGCCGGTGGCAATGTAAGAAAAAGGCCAAAATGTTGGTGTATGGGATGTTAATGGAATATTGAATGCACAGCATTGGAAGATAGAGTCTGCTACAACATTTGATGCAGCAAATCCAGAACTTGAAAAAGATAACAGATATTTCAAGTTTGGGGATTAGCGAAAAAGACTGGGTTCAATTGGGAAGTATTGCAGATTCAAGCTTTAGGTTAGATATTTTCTTCAGGAATAGATGCAAATGGTCAAAATGTTCATATATGGAAATCAAATGGAACAAATGCTCAAAAGTTTAGAATTAAAAAATTAACAAATGGTAATTTTGTTATTCAAACAAAGATAAGCAATGGGACAAAAGTAATTGATATATCCGGTGGCAATACTAATTCTAGAACTAATATATTACAATGGAGCAACAATAATACTAATGCTCAGCAATGGAATATATATAGAGTAAGAAGGAACAAGATAAATTAATATTTAAGCAGGCTTCAGGGATATTGTGTAATGGATACATGCGGTGCAAGCATGAAGAACGGAAGCAATATATGGCTATGGTTCTATGCTAAGGATAACGGAGCACAGCAGTGGAAGATATATAAATAAATATTAATAAATAACATAAATCGCCCTGTTTCGTTATACCTAATAAAGTATAATGAAACAGGGCGATTTTAGTCTAATTATAAGAAATGTTAAATGAATTCAGGAGGTGCATCTATGTTACTAAGAGAAAATACAAAAGAAATAAATATAGGTGGCGTAAAGATTGGCGGTACTAACAGAATAGCCATTCAGTCAATGACAAATACATTTACAGAGGACGTGGACAAAACAGTTGCACAGATTTTTAAGACTTGAAGAAACAGGATGTGACATTGTTCGTTCTACAGTTCCAAATATGAGAGCGGCAGAGGCATTTAAGGAGATTAAGAAGAGAATCCATATTCCTCTTGTTGCAGATATTCATTTTGATTACAGACTTGCTATTTCAGCAATGGAAAATGGCGCTGACAAGATCCGTATCAATCCCGGTAATATCGGAAGCCGAGAAAATGTTGCAAAGGTTGTTGCTGTTGCAAAAAGGAAAAAATATCCCTATCAGAATCGGTGTTAATTCAGGTTCTCTTTGAAAAGGAAATTCTTGAAAAGTACGGAAGTGTAACAGCAGAGGGCATCGTTGAAAGTGCATTAAAGCAGATAAAAGTAGTTGAAGATTTAGATTATGACAATCTTGTTGTAAGTATTAAATCAAGTAATGTACCTATGGCTGTTGAAGCACATAAGTTAATTGCAGATAAGTGCAAATATCCGCTCCATGTTGGTATTACAGAGTCAGGAACACTACTCAGTGGAACAATCAAGTCTTCTGTTGGTTTAGGAATTATTCTTTCAGAAGGCATTGGCAATACAATAAGAGTTTCACTTACTGATGAGCCTGAAAATGAGATTCTTGTAGCCAAGTATATTCTCAATTCATTAGGTCTTAAGAAGGATATGGTTGAAATCATTTCATGTCCTACATGTGGAAGAACTAAGATTGATATTATCGGTCTTGCAAAGCAGGTTGAGGATACTCTTGTAGGTATTAATAAGCCTATTAAGGTTGCCGTTATGGGATGTGCCGTAAATGGTCAGGGAGAGGCAAAGGAAGCTGATATCGGTATTGCCGGCGGTGATGGTGTAGGTCTTATTATCAAGCGTGGAGAGGGATTGTTAAAAAAAGTTCCTGAGGATAAGATTTTAGAAGAATTAAAACGAGAGGTTGAGGAATTCTAATGAGGTTTAATGAGGTTTTTCCCAAAATTGCATCTTGATCCGAAGTTGCCATGTATTTTGAAAATGCAGAGATTTCCACATCAAAAAAGAGCACTACGGGGCTTAATATAAGAATATATCTCGAGAGTAATAAAATTATTCCGAAAAATATATTATTGAATTGAAAAAGCCTTATTTACTCAGATATTTGAAAAATTCAGAGCTAATAACTTACGTGTATTAGACAGATACAATCTGATTAATTCCTATTCTCCTGAAAATATTTATAACGAATATAAGGAGAGTATACGATTAGAGCTTGAAACTTACTTCAGTCTGGCATTTATTACATATAAAGACACAGATGTAATATTTGACGGGGATAGGCTTGAATTAAGACTTCAAGGGGATTTGCCGCAGATAATTACGGAGAGGAATTAAGAAATTACTTCAGTGATTTGTTCTTGAAGAGATTCAGGACACCAGTGGACGTGTATATAACCCACAAGGACAGAACTCTCGGTAAATATGAAGAAATTAAGAATAAGGCTTTAGAGCGTGAAGTTAATAAAATTATTTCCGAGACAAATATTTTCGAAGAGAAGCCTAAGGAAGAAAAGGAAAAATGCTCCTGTAAAAGAGAAAGCTCCTGCAAAAGAAAGAGGAAAAAGAAATCCTACAATGTTTCATATAAAAAAATGAAGATGTACTCTATGGCAGAGATTTCCCTGATGAAGAAATTGTACCTATCAGAACGATAGATGAGACAACAAGAACCGTTGTCATTTCCGGAATGATCAGAAGGATAGAGAAAAAGCCTATCAAAAACGATAGAACTATTTTAATGTTCGATATTACTGACTTTACGGATACAATTACAGCGGATTTATTTGTGATAAATGAGAAACTGGCGGAATTTGATGAATTCATCAAAAAGGGTGCATTTATTAAGTTAGATGAAGGGTGATGCTTCATTTAACCAGTTTGAGCAAGATATTATTATCGGCAGAGTATATGGTATAAGAAGCGGCACTGACACAAGAGAGGTCAGATTAGATACTGCGGAAGTTAAACGAGTTGAGCTTCACTGTCACACTAAGATGAGTGATATGGACGGTGTGTCCAGTGCTTCGGATATTATTAATAAGGCTCATGAATTCGGACATCCTGCCATAGCAATCACTGACCATGGTGTAGTGCAGGCATTCCCCTGAGTGTCTCCACGCATCTGAAAAAATGGAAGATTTCAAGGTTATCTATGGAGTAGAGGCATACTTAATAGATGATGATAAGCCACTGGTAAGAAACGATAAGGGTCAGAGTCTCAATGATGAATTTGTAGTATTCGATATCGAGACAACTGGTTTTTCTGCTCATTATGACAGAATTATAGAAATCGGTGCAGTTAAGATTAAGGATGGAAAAATTACTGAGAGATTCAGTGAGTTTGTAAACCCTCAGATTCCTATTCCTATAAAGATTGAAAAGCTCACATCCATCAATGACGGTATGGTGGCAAATGCGGATACCATCGATAAGGTGCTTCCGAGATTTCTGAATTTCATTGGAGATGCAGCGGTTGTTGCTCACAATGCAGAATTTGACGTGAGTTTCATAGCTGATAATGCTGAGCGTTTAGGTCATAAAATTGACTTTACGGTACTTGATACGGTTCTTATTGCCCAGTACCTTATGCCGGGACTTAAGAACTTTAAGCTGGATACACTTGTTAAGCATTTAGGTGTTGTATTAAATAATCACCACAGAGCTGTTGATGATGCGGAGGCCACATCTCATATTTTCTTAAAGCTTATAGATATGCTTAATGAGAGAGACATTTTCACGTTAGATGATCTTCTTAAAAAAGGTAAAATCGGTCCTGAAGCACTTAGAAAACTCCATCCGTACCATGCGGTATTACTTGCTACTTCCATAGAGGGTAAGAACAATCTGTACAAGAATGATCTCTGCATCCCATCTTGAACATTTTTACAGATTTCCAAAGATTCCAAAGAGTTTACTTAAGTCCCATAGGGAAGGTATCCTTGTTGGCAGTGCATGCGCATCAGGTGAATTGTTCAGTGCAATTCTTAACGGACGAAATGAGCAGGTAATTGCAAATATTGTAGATTTCTATGACTATCTGGAAATTATGCCTGTTGGTAACAGTGAATATCTTATTGAAGATGAAAACAGCTTTGTAAAAAAGTGAAGATGACATAAGAGATATCAATAGAAAGATTGTTGACTTAGGTATTGAGTTTAATAAGCCTGTATGTGCAACGGGAGATGTGCATTTCTTAAATCCTGAGGATTCAATATACAGAGCAGTTATTCAGGCGGGCAGCGGCTTTAAAGATTTTGACAGACAGCCTCCGCTTTACCTTAAGACAACAGATGAAATGCTTAAGGAATTTGAATATCTCGGTTCAGAAAAGGCATATGAGGTAGTTGTTAAAATTAAAAAATACAAATATGATTGCTGATATGTGTGAAAAGATTTCGCCTATCAGACCTGACAAATGTCCGCCTGTAATCGAGAATTCCGATGAAACACTCAGACAGATATGCATTAATAAAGCTCATGAAATGTACGGTCCTGTTCTTCCTGAGGAAGTTAGCAGCAGACTGGACAGAGAGCTTAATTCTATTATTTCAAATGGATATTCCGTTATGTACATTATTGCCCAGCAGCTTGTTTGGAAATCAAATGACGACGGTTATCTTGTAGGTTCACGAGGTTCCGTAGGTTCTTCATTTGCGGCAACTATGGCGGGTATTACTGAGGTTAACCCGTTGTCACCACATTACTTATGTGACAAATGTTACTATGTTGATTTCAAATCTGAAGATGTACTTAAATTTGCCGGTGGTGCAGGGTGTGACATGCCTGATAAGGTCTGTCCGAAAATGTGGCAATAAATTGCAGAAATTAGGCTTTGATATTCCATTCGAAACATTCCTTGATTTAAGGGTAATAAAGAGCCCGATATCGATCTTAACTTTTCTAATGAGTACCAGGGTAAGGCTCATGCATTTACTGAGGTTATCTTTGGAAAGGGTCAGACATTTAAAGCGGGAACAATAGGTACAGTTGCCGAAAAGACAGCATTTGGTCTTGTTAAGGGCTATTTTGAAGAATTGTCTGAGAAGACAGGCACGACAATGGTCAAGAGAAAATGTGAAATTGAGCGTATTGCAAGCGGATGCGTTGATGTACGAAGAACTACAGGTCAGCATCCGGGTGGTATTGTTGTTTTACCTATCGATGAGGAAATTCATACATTTACGCCGGTACAGCATCCTGCAAATGATATGAAGAGTGACATTGTAACAACTCATTTCGATTACCACAGTATTGATCATAACCTTCTTAAACTGGATATCCTTGGACATCTGGATCCTACAATGATTAAATATCTTCAGGACATGACGGGAGTTGATCCGCTAACAATTCCCTCTGGATTCTAAAGAGGTTATGTCACTGTTTGCCAATACGGAGGCTCTTGGTATTAAGCCGGAGCAGATAGGTGGAACTGAGCTTGGAACTCTTGGAGTTCCTGAGTTTGGTACTGATTTCGCCATGGGAATGTTAAAGGAGGCAAAAGCCTACTCAGTTTTCTGACCTTGTTCGAATTGCAGGTCTTGCCCATGGTACTGACGTATGGCTTGGAAATGCCCAGAAGCTTATCCAGGAAGGAACAGCTACAATTTCCACTGCCGTATGTACACGAGATGATATTATGGTTTATCTGATTAATAAGGGAATGGACAGTGAATTATCATTTAATATCATGGAGAAGGTTCGTAAGGGTAAGGGCTTAACTCCTGAATGGGAAGAGGAAATGAGAACGCATGACGTACCGGAATGGTACATCTGGTCATGTAATAAGATTAAGTATATGTTGTTCCCTAAGGCGCATGCAGCGGCTTATGTTATGATGGCATGGCGAGTTTGCATATTTTAAGATTTTCTATCCTCTGGAATATTACTGTGCATATTTCAGTATCAGAGCAAATGCATTTGATTATGAAAAAAATGGCTCTCGGAAAAAGATAAGTTAAAATATTATATTGCAGACTATAAAAAACGCCTTGAGACAAAGGAGCTTTCAAATGCAGAGCAGGACGAACTTAAGGATATGCGTCTTGTTGAGGAAATGTATGAGCGAGGTCTGGAATTTACTCCGATAGATATATACAAAGCCAAGGCCAGAACATTCCAGATATTTGACGGAAAAATCATGCCTTCATTTAAGGTCATAGATAAGGTTGGTGAAGTTGCGGGAGAATCTATTGAAATCGCAGCTTCAAACGGAAAGTTCTTATCAAAAAGAGGATCTTAGAAGAAGAGCGAAAGTTGGAAATACGGTTATTGAAAAGCTGGACAGCATTCACGCCCTTGATGGACTGGCAGACAGCAATCAGTTGTCACTTTTTGACCTTTAATCGTGTAAAAAGTGCAGTACATAAATCTAAAGAGTATAAAAAGTGTATAAAAAAAACATGAAGATGTATTTTTTAGCGATATTTTTGTTATTATGTTTATGTTGTTTATTTTAGAGTTGAAAAAGAGGATGAACTTAACTTATGTTTGGTAATTGTATTAAACTTTTCTTTATGTCCATGATTCCTATATGGGAAATTAAGAGGATCAATCATTGCATCACAGGCCATGAATCCAGTAGTTCCGATTGTACTTGCCTATGCGGTATGTGTAATCGGAAATATGATTCCTGTGCCATTTATATATGTTTTTTGCAAGAAGATTTCTTAAATGGGGTGTTCATAAAAAGGGATTGGTAAACCTTGCAGATGGATACTTAAAAAACACACAACGGAAGTAAAAAGCTCGGTAAAAAGGGAACAGGCGGAGTTTTCGTGGCACTTATGATATTTGTAGGTATTCCTCTTCCGGGTACGGGCGCGTGGACAGGTACACTTGTAGCTAGCTTTTCTGGAATTTGGTTTAAAGAGAACATTCCTTGCGATTTTATGCGGTGTACTAATGGCCGGAGGCATAATGACAACCATTACTCTTGTAGGACTTAAAATGTTTGGAATGTAACAAATTTATTAAAATGTATCATTATGAAGAAAAATTTATTTGTGATATATTAGAGGCTGTTGACGATAAATTATGAGTATTGGTATTAATTGGAAACGCACATTGTAATCTTACAATGCTAACGAACAACACAATATTTCGGTAGTATTTGTAGAGAGGCGCGTTATGCCAAAGACGAAATTTCAGGATTTTGTATTTACCATTGTCATGGTTTTTGTAATGGTTTACTTCATGTCACTTTTTAATACGGCTTATGCATTAGGCGGTTTAACAAATGATATGTTTTTATCAACATTAATAGAAATGCCGATAACATATTTATTTGTACTTGCCCTTGAATTATTACTTGTTGGAAGAGTGGCGCCTAAGATTGCATTTAAGCTTGTAAAATCCGGCACAGACTCAGCCTATTTTAATTACGGTTGTTGTATCTTCTGTTATTGTAATGATCACATGTCCATGTGTTAGTCTGTTTTCAGTATTTCTCCATGGATATGCAGGACCTTCAACAATAATTACAAGCTGGTTTACATTACTGGTAAGAAACTTCCCAATGGCACTTTTCCTGCAGATTTTCTTTGCAGGCCCGGTTGTCAGAGCAATTTTCAGACCATGGTTTTCTAAAACTAAATAAGGCATATTTTTTTAAATGTATGTAATTTCATTTAAGTACTAATTTTAAAAAATGTTACGCCTGTGATATATCAGATCACTTAGGATTAATCATAATCCTAAGTGATTTTTTTTATGCTAAAGGACAATCCTTAAAGCCTGAAGATAAGCCTGTCGAATATATGTCTAGACTTTTTTGATGATGGCTTTGATTTTACTTAAATGCTGAAATTAAATACAAAATGCGGGTAGAGATTTCTCTATCCGTTTTTTAATTTCGTAATATTTTTCGTATCTCATTAATTCAAAACTTTGTAATTAAATTGATTAAAAAGCTCTATAATTAAACTTTTTTCACAGTTTTACAAAATCCCAATTCCTACAAAATTTCAGAATTATAAGAACTTTATATACCTAAAAACATATAAGAATTATAAAAATTAATTGACAAATGTCTGATATGCTCTTATTATTACAAAACATAGTAAACTTATATAAACAATAGGCAATAATAAAACAAACAGAAAAAACTATTAGTAAATAAGCAGAATCAGACAGTAAACAGGTGATATATGAAATCGATAATTAGTAAAAAAAAAAAGAATGATACCCCAAAAAAGAACTAAGAATTCAAAATTCAAAAAAAAAATAATGGCATCTGTATCATTTGCTTTATGTGGTTCGTTTATTTTTTGCAGGCTGTGCAGGGAATACATCATCAGTATCCCAGGACAGTAATTACAATTCAGAAAAAAACAGGTTGTAACAATAGGATATCTTCCAATAACACATTCCCTGACCGTGCTTAAAGAAAAGGAATTATTGGAAGAGAACAATTCTGACATACAGATAAAGCTTCAGAGATTTTCATCCTGGACAGATCTTATGGATGCATTAAATGCCGGAAAGATTGACGGAGCTTCAGTTCTTATTGAACTTGCCATGAATGCCAAAGCAAATGGTATTGATTTAAAGGCAGTTGCACTTGGACACAGAGATGGAAATGTTGTAGTTGCATCAAAATGACATTGAATCCGTAGATGATTTAAAAGGAAAAACAATTGCAATACCATCAGTTCAGTCTTCACAAAACATACTTATAAATGAGCTTCTTGAAAGAAACGGTATGAGCAAAAATGATGTAAATATTATCCAGATGTCTCCGACAGAAATGCCATTTTCATTAGCTAGCGGAGCAATAAGCGGATATTGTGTTGCTGAACCATATGGTGCCGTATCAATATCCAAGAACTTCGGTAAGGTTCTCGCAACATCGGATGAGTTATGGAACAACTCACTGTGCTGTGCGCTGGTTCTTAATGGAAATATCAGAAGTGATGAGAAAGTAACAAATGAATTAATAGAAAAATATTACAGGGCGGCAGAGCAGCTGGAGAGTGAGGGTTCAGAAGAAACAGCAGGTAAATTCCTGGGACAGGAAACTTCTGTGATAGAGGAATCAGGCAAATGGATTGATTTTAAAAATCTGACTGTATCTAAGGAAGAATATGATGATCTCTGTAATAAATTGAAGAAGTACGGAATTAATGAGAATCCTCCATCATATGAAGATTTTATATATAACCCATAATTCAAATACATTTTACATTCAAACCTAAAATAGGAGATAACCAAGGTGAAAAAAGATTTTTTATATAATAATATCATTTAGTGTTTTAACAGTGGTATGGCAGTTAGTAGTCATGGCCAGCGGAGTAAACAGAGCGTTATTCCCGGACCTGTTGATACACTTAGAGCTTTCGGAGAATTGTTTACATCCGACTTAAAGGAAGCCAATCATCATTAAATTTATGGCAACATATCGGATTTAGTATGTACAGATTTGGAATAGGATATGCCATTGCAGTTGTTTGTGGTGTTGCAGGCGGAATTGCACTTGGAATATTTTCAAAGGCATTCGCATTTATCAATCCAGTCATTCAGATAATCAGACCAATTGCACCTGTGGCATGGCTTCCGTTTATTGTTCTTGTATTTGGAATAGGTGATATCCCGGCAATAGTAATTATATTCATAGCAGGATTTTTCCCAATCTTACTTTCAACTGTAAGTGCGGTAAATTCTATTGATGAAACATATATTAAGGTGGCTTCAAACTTTGAGCTTACAAAGTGGGAAAATGTTACTAAGGTTATCTTCCCTGCATCATTTCCTCAGATTATGAACAGCTTAAGACTTGCTCTCGGAACTTCATGGATATTCCTTGTATCAGGTGAAATGGTAGGTTCCCAGTCAGGACTTGGATTCTTAATAATGGATGCAAAAAACGCAATCAGAATGGATGCCCTCATGGCAGTAATCATCACAATAGGTGTTATCGGATTTGTTCTGGATTTTGTTATCAGAAGTATAGAAAGAAAAAGTAAGTAAGAATTACGGTGTATAAGGTGACGATATGTTTATAGATTTTGAAAATGTGACTGTGTCATATAAGGACAAAAGTGGAAATGAAAATGTTGTTCTTGAAGATGTAAATCTCTCCATTGATAAAGGCGAATTTATCTGCCTCCTTGGTCCATCCGGTTGTGGTAAATCAACACTTTTAAATGCCGCTGCAGGATTTGAAAAAGGTAAGTAAGGGTACTGTTAAAATAGACGAGAAAGTAGTGGAAAAACCATCTCTTAAGTACATAACAATTTTTCAGAATTATGGCTTATTCCCCATGGCACTCAGTTCTTAAAAATGTAGAACTTGGACTTGAAAAAATGAAAGTGCCAAAAGAAAAAAGAGAAGAAATAGCCATGAAAAATATTGTGAACTCGTTGGCTTAAAGGGTTCTGAGCATAAGCATCCTGCTGAGCTTTCAGGAGGAATGAAGCAGAGAGTTTCAATTGCCAGAGCTCTTGCTGCAGATCCTGACGTATTATTTATGGATGAGCCGTTTGGTGCACTTGATGCCATAACAAGAATGAAGCTTCAGGATGATATTTTAAGAATATGCAAGGAAGAGAATAAGACTATTATTTTCGTAACTCATGATATTGAAGAATCAGTATATCTTGCAGACAGAATCGTAATTTTGATAATGCCAATAAGGGAATTAAGAGTATAGTAAATATCAATATGCCGGAAGACAGAGACAGAACATCTGATGATTTCCTTGCTGTCAGAGATAAAGTATTTGATATATTTAAGATGAAGCACGAGAAGAGAATAGAGTATTACATTTAAAAAAACCGCCTGCCATAATGGTAAGCGGTTCTTTTTGTATTATCAAATCATAATAATTTAGTTCAAAGTGATTTATCTAATTTCTCTCATTTATATTTATTCCTTCACATCACCAAGAATTAATGCACAGCTGTTCATCAGTAGGATTCTTTATTGGGTATAAACGGTCTGCCTGACGGATAACCGCTTGCTCAAAGAAATTTCGAACCTGAATTGTCTGTTCGTACTTCAATGGCTGATTATAAGAAAGAAGATTGGCTTGTCAATTTGCCGCTGTATGCAATAGAAAACATTGCTGCTGAATAATTATGGCAAATGGAATGAGTTTGAACAACAAATTGAATATTATCGATTTCGCTATCAATGCCCGTGAAGAGGAAACGCATCAGCAAAAAAAATTTGTTGATTGGAGTAAGGTTGACAAAGAGGACTATCTGCTCGCAATGGAGTGCAGTCCGATTAAAGATATGGAAATCAAAAGTGTTGCTAAAAGGTGCGCTTTCGAACAAAATTTACAGCCGTAAGGTCTATGCAAACGGCATAGACCAAAGTTGATACTACGAGGGATACACGACCTTTAAAAGCAGAAAAAGTTGTAAAAACGTTAAGTGGTGTTTTGCAGCAAAAAGATAGCCTGATTCAGTAAAAATAATTATTTGGTTATGAAAAACCTTATTTTGGTTATTGGCAACCGAGGTTTTCATGCTTTTTATCTAAGTGTATAATTTAAAATTACAGAAAAATACAGGTTTATTCAAGCTGTTTTTGACTGACTGTGAACATAGATTTAACGAAGTTAATAGTTTATTAATAGGCCGTTATCTTGAAACTTCTACCTGTATGTATAAAATTAAATTAATACTGAAACTTAATAATAGACATACCACCTGTGTGTATATTAAAAATGAATTAACATTATCTTTAAAAGTTTAGTTTTACCGAATACGAAGGGGTTATATGGATTTTAATAAATCAGACATTGATTATTCAAATTGTACCAATGCATGGATAATCGGAAAATGGATAAATGACATATTATTGCCTCCCTGAGAAAAGAGGAAGTAATCCTGATCTTTTTTTTACAATGCCTTTATCAGGATAAATGGCGTTGAAGATAAGGTTAATTATGTTCATGATCTGTTAAAGCTGGGGCAGGAGCTGAAGAGTTCAGGCAGATCCGTTGTAATTGTAAATAATGAAATCCCTGCCATAAGTGAGAGCGTGAAAGGGGATAATAACGCAACAAATAATGTAGTCGTAAATAACAATGTAGTTTTTGATAATAATCCGAACAATGGCAGTTATGACTTAAATGCCCTGATTAACTCTTTAACCGGAAAAATCATCTCTGACAATGATAAATTACAGCATTCAATGAGAACGGCATTTTCATCTATTGCATCAGAACTGGTAAATAATCCTAATGCTGACTCTGATACCTTAAAAGGCTAAACTGACATATCTGGTTTCTCAGTTAAGCAGGTATAAGACGGAATTATTTAAGAACTATAAGGACGGAGACATTTCCTGCTTTATACATATGGGAGCCTGCAAAAAAATGAAGATGAGAGCATATTTATCAGAATGATATCCCGAATGCCTGTTGATGTGCTGATTCTTGTTCCTGATAAAGAAGAATGTCTTGTTAAGGATACCGCTCTTTATGAAAAGAATTACGACCAGGCCATGACAGTTGATAAGTTCCCCTGAAGAGCAGGCCAATATGAGACTTGGCACAATGGCGTATCACGCGGAAAGAGAGCTGGATACACTGCTTTATAAAGACTCTGGCATGTATAGGGACAGACAGTTCAGAAAGGTGAATATTGTAACTCTTCAGACAATGTATGAGGAAATAGATAACCTGTGGCAGGAAGATATAAAAAATATCGCCCGTATTTCAGTACAGGTGATGAAGCTGTATCAGTTCCGGTTATATTTTCCAAGATTTCCGGAGTTGAAGATGGAAATGTGAAGAAGTATTGGAAGCACATTCAGTCGCTGATAAATAAGGATACATTTTTAGTAAGCAACACTCATATTATTTCATATGTAATTATTAACAACATGAAAAAGTATGCAGTGGATTTCTATGAAAATGGCGTTCTCCAGAGGGATAAGATTCTTTCAAGTTCTAAATACAAATATAAAAATGTTAAAGACTGAGACTCAGGAATTAATTTTAGAAAAGCTGGAATTGCTTATTAATCAGAATATTATCCTGCCATCGGGTGACGACTATATTTACAACATTATCGCTTCTGTTCTGAGTATGCCTAAGGAAATTGTGCAGATGATCCAGAACTTTGATTTTACAAAGAGAAATCCAAAAATTCTCTATGTTAATACTGAAGAGAGAACCATTTCCTATGATGATTCAATTCTTCTGGCATTTCTTAACTTAATAGGTTTCGACATACTTCTGTATATTCCGACAGGATATATTAGTGCAGAAAAATACTATAACGGTGCGGTTATGGAAGAACACCACATAGGAGAATTTGTTTTTAACATAAAAGAGGTTAAGCTCAATCCAAAGAAATATAACGATTAATCAGACAGATAAGGGAGGAAATATATGGGATTAGATTTTTCAAAGGTAGATACAACTCCAAAGGATATTATTGATGTTGATAATACAGCGGTAAAGGAAGTTGAAATGCCAGAAATTGACAGTAACATGGAAAAATTAGAGCAGTATGATGTTGCTACTGATGCACAGAAGACAAGAGAGGTATATGTAAACACTGAAGAGGTAGACAAGCTTGTAAGCAAAATTGAGCTTAACAACCTTGAGAGTATTGTATATTTTGGTTCAGATGTTACAAATGAAATCGCAAAGGCATCAGACTCTGTATTAAACAGCATGAGCATTTCACAGATTAATGATACAGGCAAAATGATGAAGGCTCTTTCAAAAAATCATGGATGAGTTCGATATTGAAGAAATCAAGGATGAGCCTGGATTCTTCGGCCGTTTATTTGGAAATGCCAAGAAGCAGCTTGAAAAGATTCTTGATAAATATCACACAATGGGTGATGAAATTGACAAGATTTACGTTCAGCTCAGAGGTTATGAGTCTGAAATTACTCAGTCAAACCGTAAGTTAAATGATATGTTCGATGCAAATGTTGAATTCTATCATGAACTTATTAAGTATATCCTTGCAGGAGAGCAGGCCTGCAAGGAACTTCAGGATTATATTGCAAAGAGACAGGCTGATCTTGAAGCAACAGGCGATAACTCAATTCAGTTCGAGCTTACAACTCTTAATCAGGCTCTTATGATGCTTGAGCAGAGAGTTCAGGACTTAAGAACAGCTGAGAGTATTGCAATGCAGTCAATTCCAATGATTAAGACAATGGAATTCAGTAACTATAACTTAGTAAGAAAAGATTAATTCAGCTTTTATAGTTACACTTCCTGTATTTAAGCAGGCTCTTTCACAGGCAATTATCTTAAAGAGACAGAAAATTCAGGCTCAGGCCATGGCTGAATTAGATGAAAAGACTAATGAGATGCTTATTAAAAAATGCAACAAATACAGTTGAAACATCTAAGATGACAGCTCAGCTTGCTTCTTCAGGGAGTTCAATTAAGATAGAAACTCTTGAAAAGACATGGGAAACAATTACCAACGGTATTGAGGAAACAAACAGAATTCAGGAAGAAGCAAGAAGAACAAGAGAAGAAGATAAGGTCAGATTAGAGCAGATTAAGAAAGAATTTAACGAAAAATACAGTATGCCAGAACCAAAGAAATAATGGCAAATCAAGTTGAATCACTACTTTGATTAACACTGACTTATAATTAAATTACAAATAAAAAATGACGATGAATACATAAGAAGCAAAAAAAGCTTACACAGTGTTCATCGTCATTTTTATGTTTTGTATCAGATGTTTATCTGTTTTGATTACGCATCAATATGTTCTATATCAATACGTTACATATTACAGCTTTGGTGGTTGTGATTTACATTTTCACCATTTCACCGTTAGACTTGTTACTTACAGGAAATACAGCGGTTATCTTAAAGTCATGGCCATCACTTGTGGCAGCGGATATTTTGCCACCGTGTGAAGATACAATACCTTTAGCCACGGAAAGACCTATGCCGTAACCGCCTGTTTCTGAATTTCTCGAAGAATCCGTACGGTAGAATCTGTCAAATATAGAATTCAGCTTCGAACCATCAACTTCTGTTTCTGTGAAGTTGTGAATACTAAGTTCAGCATACTTACCGTTCTTTTTGTCAGAGAAACGGTAATATCCGTAGATGGAGAAGAAGTACTTAATGGCATTTTCTATAAGAATGTTATTTAACTGAAGTATGTATTTTTTATCCCCGCATATACAAATGTCTGGAGCGATATTACATACAATGTTTTTATTCTGGCTTTCTGCCAGTGCATAAAAAAGCTGTCGGCACTTTCATTAACAGTATCAGAAAGTGAGAAATTGGCCATGTTCATAATTTGTCCGCCTTCTTCTATTTTGGACAGCATAATAAGATCATCTGTAAGTATTCTCAGCCTTTCAACTTGATTTCTTATATCAACAAGGCTTTCATTTTCTTCATCAGATTCCATTTCAAGTAAATCTACATTTGCATTAATAATGGCCAGCGGTGTCTTTATTTCGTGACCGGCATCAGTAATAAACTGTTTTTGCTTTTTATAGCTCTCTGCAACAGGCCGTACAATACGTCCTGAGAAAATAAATATAATGAGGAATCCAGCCCCTAAACCAATGGCCGCCATTATCAGACTTGTTGAAAGGAAGTTATTGTAATATGAGAGTCTTCTGTCGCAGTCTAAAAATGTCACTATTGTATTGTCGTGATCCTGGGTTGCCACATATCTGTAAATGCCAAGAAAACCGTTTTTGCTTCCAGATTTGTATATCTTATATCCATACTTTACGGCAGTGCCTGAATCGACAGACATTATCTGATTTTGTATTAACATCAGTTATATTGCCGTTTTTATCAAATGCAATAGAAAAGAATCTGGATTCATATGCAGTTTCAGTTGAGATCCTTATGGATACCATATTTGACGGCTGAAAATTATCCGGAAATGCTCCATTGTTTTCTGATATCAGTGAAATGATTCCGTCCGCTTCATTTATCATGGATCTATAGTTAACTAAGTTCATGGCAAATACGATGGCAGCAAGGAGAGCAAACAGTACGCTGGTTCCCAGTACTATAAATTTAATTTTAAGCTTCTTTATCATCTGTTAACTCCAAAGAATATCCTGAATTACGGGAAGATTTGATTGTGAAATTCGCATTTAGGTTTTTCAGTTTTTTTTCTAAGATAAGAAATATAAGCCCAGACAACATTTATTTCAGAATCACTGTCATATCCCCATATACGTTCCATAAGTGTGTCAGCTGAAACAAGAATTTTAGGATTAGACATAAATATTTCCATCATCTGAAATTCTTTATTAGTAAGCTTAACACTGTCAGTGTCTGATGCCAGTTCATATGTGGAAGTATCAAGAGTTATGTTTCCAAAATGAAGTCTGTTATCAGTCTGTTCTTCCTTTCGTGTAATAGCTCTGACTTGCTGCAAGTAATTCCTTGGTATCAAATGGCTTTGTAATATAGTAGTTAGCGCCACTGTCTAATCCCATGACTTTATCATCTACTTCTGATTTAGCTGTAAGCAGAAGTACAGGAATCTGATTGCCATCTGCACGGATCTTCTTTAATGCTGTAACTCCGTCCATAACAGGCATCATTACATCCATTAAAACAATGTCGTAGTTGCCGGTTGCAATGTAATCCAAAGCTTCCTGACCGTTATATACTGTATCTACAGAGTAATAATTCTTTTCAAAAATTTTACAAGAACCCTTGAAAAAGAGCCTTTTTCATCTTCAACGATTAATATTCTCATATATATCCTCTCTGAATTAATTTAATATTCTTTATTTTTCTACATTGTAATATAAAAAAAAATTAAATTAACTATAAAACACGGATTTAACTTCTTTATATTTCACATATTAAGTTTCAAACCTGTGAATATATAAAAATAATAAAATTAAAACTGCAATACAAAACAAAAAATATATTTTTAAAATACTTAAAAAATAACGAAATTCATTTTTACATATATATAGAACATAAACATTTAAGTCAGCAGAATTCGCTAAAAATGTCTCTCTTTCTTAATAATTTTTATTATTTTTTACTTTAAGACCATTTAAGGTTGGTCTTTTTATTCTTAGTACAAACAAGGAGGTGCTGTTATGGATGTAAAGACAACTTTTAAAAAGATACGAATATAAATATTTATTAAATGCTAATCAGTTTGAAAAGGTATCTGCAGAATTAAATAAGCATATGTTACTGGATGATTACGGAGAGATGATTATAAGAAATACATTTTCCCAAAAACTTAAATATAAAGAAAACGAAAGCATGGAGTAGATAAAATATGCTTAATATATTTAACGGCTTATTTGATACGGAGGAACAGCTGTTATATCTGTTCAGAACTTTTTGATATGCCTTGCAGTATCACTTGGAATAGGAATTATACTTGCACTTTCATATATATATAATTTTCATTATCTATAACAGCTTCGGTTTCGGACCAAAGAAAAATGATGAAAGATATAAGACATTTACAATTACTATCACATCATCTGAACACGGATTGGATGCTAATGACAGTGTTCGTTCAATTAATGCAACATTTAACATTACATCAGGTAAGGACGGTATTCATTCTGACAATTCAGATGATACTTCATTAGGATTTGTATATGTTGAAAATGGTACATTTAATGTTGAATCAGGTGATGATGGTGTACATGCAGATAACACACTTAACATCACAGGCGGAAATATCAATGTAAATGAAAGTTATGAGGGCCTTGAAGCTCAGAATGTAACTATTGAAAATGGAAATATTACAATTACTGCCACAGATGACGGTATCAATGCAGCGGGAGGAACAGACTCCAGTGCATCTACAGGCGGAAGAGACGGAATGTTTGGCGGAGGATATACATCTTCAAGCACAGGAAGTATTGTAATTTCAGGTGGTAACATTTTAATAAATGCTTCAGGTGACGGAATTGACGCAAATGGATCGCTTGAAATTACAGGAGGAAATACAACTGTATATGGTCCGACACAGGGTGATACATCCGTATTGGATTACGATACAACAGGAACAATCACAGGTGAAACATTTATTGGTACAGGTGCTGCAACAATGGCTCAGACACTGACAGGCGCAAACCAGGGCGTATTAACATTTAATGCAAATGGTTCTTCAGGCAGTCAGGTTGAGGTTAAGGATAGCAACGGAAAGACTGTTGCAGTATTTACACAAAGTCTTTCATACCAATATCTTGTTGTAACTAACGATGAAATCGTTTCAGGACAGACATATACTGTCTCAATTGGAGAAAAATTATATGACTGTAACGGCTGAATAATAAAAATGATTAAAATGCCGTTATAAATTAAGTAATAACACAATTAACTTTATTTATTTTTTGCTAATTAATTTATAAGGAGTATAATTACTTTCATAACAAAGCAAATATTCTTTTATTTGTATATATATTCAAGCATAGCTCTAAAAAACAATGTCAATAGCTGACATTGTCCTTTTTTTGCCTTTTTCAATAATTATTCCCGATTGTGATGTATAATTTAATAATGAGGAAGCCGAAAAAAAAAAAGGATAATTTCAGTGTAATGATATGTACAACAACTTGTTATACATATATTGAAAAAAGGGATATTTTTTAAATATAACAAACAAAAAATCTTCCAATTAAAGGGAAAAAAAAAAAAAAAGTATAGTACGAATTAGAAATAATTGCCGTGGTATCAGTATTGATGAAAGACCTAAAGAAGTAGATTATAGGAATAATTTTGGACATTGGGAAATGGATACAGTAAAGGGTTCAAGAGGTAATACCAAAGCAAATTTATTAGTTCTTACTGAAAGAAAACACTATCTGAAATAGTTATAAAAATGCCGAACAGTTGCTCTTACAGTGTAGTTAAATCTTTGAATCGTTTAGAACGAAAATTGGGAGATTTATTTTCTAAAATATTCAAGACAATCACAGTAGATAATGGTGTAGAATTTTCAGATTGTAAAAATATGAAAAATTCTATTTTTCATAAAGATAAAAAAGGACTTTAGGGATTACAATATGTATTTATATTGAAAAATATCATTTTTTAATTATAGATATATGTAAATTACATAAGGTTCTTATATATAATTGTATATTAAGCTTATGTATTTAAATATAATTTAAGAATAAACCTCTTATATATATATGGATATGTATAATTGAGTCGCATAAAAAAGTATAGTAAAATATAAATGTATTTAATTATAAATCTATATATTGCCATAAGGCAAGAGAAAGGGATTGGGAAATTATGAAAAAAAGAAAGAGATTAGCGTTGATTATTACAACAGCTGTTGTTGTTAGTATGTCAATGGGGAATATTGCATTTGCTAAAACAGGAGTTCCAGTTCAAGAAGTAGAGCATATTCAGTATGTCTCTGGAGAGCATAACGAAAAGTAAGAATCAAGAAGTTGTAGAGGTGCAAAACACAGGGGAGAAAGAAGAACAGAAAGATAAAGAATCAAATATTCAGGACGATGTAAATATTGCTAACATGTCGAAAGAAGATGAAGCAGGGGTTGCAGTTAATACGGGTAATATTGCATATTTGGATACTATTTTTGGCTCGGATAATAAAGATGGAACTTCTGCTGTTAATGCTGTAAAAGCTTGGAGAAAGCATTGCAAATTGCAGGAAAAGGAGGAACGATTAATGTAATAAATTCTTCTGTTGTAATAAAAAAGAAAACAAAACTATTTCCAATGTGACATTTAAAAAAAAAAGGTGCAAGCTACAACGATAACATTTTAAGAGTTGAAGGTGGTGCAACTGTAACATTGGATAATGTAACGATAGATGGAATGTCCGTAAAAACAGGACATACTTCCGTTACAGTAATTAAGTCAAGTTTAGTAATAAAAGGAAATACAAAAATCTGTAATTCTCTTTCAATGGCACTAAATGTTGTCGGTGGTACAGTAACTATGGAAAGTGGAGAAATTTGCAATAACAGTGATAATATTGCAGGAGCTATTTTACTTTCCAGATATAATGAGAAGGCTTCAAACTTTATTATGAATGGCGGAAGTATTCATGATAATAAAAATACTGATAATGAAGCGGGTGCTATTAGAGTGGATGAGAATACAACATTCACAATGAATGGTGGAGAAATCTATAATAATACTACTGACGGAAATGGTGGTGGCATAATATGTAATGGAGAGGCAAATCTTGCAGGAGGAGTTATCCGCAACAATAGTGCCAATTCAGGCGGTGGTGTATCTGTATTTGCTTCTGGAGTTTTGAATATAAGTGGCACCGAGATTTCTTCCAATAATTCTACATGGGGCGCCGGTGTTTGTGCGGTTGGTAATTCAACTGTCAATTTAAGCGGCACTGGTGTAATTAAAAAATAATACAACCAAATATAACGCGGCTGGTGTTTTTCTTTGAAGGAGGATATGGAGGCGGAACAACCTTCACAATGACAGGAGGAACCATTGCCGATAATACTGCAGGAGGCAATGGCGGAGCAATCCTTTGGGTTTCCATGGGAAGCACCCGTTAAGATTAGTGTTTCCAGTGGAACTATTACAGGGAATAAGGCAACTGATGGCAATGGAATCTGCATAAGTGGAGATAATAGCAAAGTAAAAGAAGCAGCAAAAACTTGAACTTAGCGGTTCTCCTAATATTGCTGATGATATATTTCTTGCAACTGACAGATTTGAAAATGCAAAAGTGGATGTAGTAGCACCATTTAATCCAGTGACACCGGTGCCAATTAGAGATACAATGTGGAAAAATTATCGTACGATTGTTTCTTATGCATATGGTGTAACACCGAATATACAAAACTTTATCCCAGCAGATAAACATGCGAATCAAGCAATCATTCAGGATGGACAAAACCTCCAATCTGTTAATAAGCTTACAGTTGATTTTGCAGAGAAAGGCTACATTGCAGATGGAAATCATACATTATATGGAACAATTATGGTGCTTCCGGATGGAACAATTCCCCCATAGATATGATACCAAAGATAGATATACAAGGTTATACTGTAACTGAGTGGAGAAACGGAGCTGACGATTCAGTGTGGGATTTTAAGAATGATAAGGTGATAAGTTCTGTAATCCTTTATCCTGTGCTCGCACCAGAATCTCCAAGTAATACAGCCCTAACAGAATTAGAAAATGCTGGATTTAAAAAGGTAAATGACTTAAAAGCTACAGATTATTACAACATTGAAACAGCTGCAAGAAAAGATGGTTTTGTAGATATAGCGGGAGCAAGTCAAGAGAACAATGCAAATGTACATCTTTGGAGCAATAATGGAACTGCAGCTCAGAAATTCTATTTTGAGCCTCAAAGCAATGGCACATATCAGATTAAAACCGACATAACCGACGGTACATCAGCTTTGAGGTTGATTCAGGTAAAGTGGCATTAGGAACCAATATAAAGCAATACAGCGACAGAAATCAAAATGGTACATATTTTATAGCCATGAAGAATGACAAGAACCAATATGTATTTGTAGTTGCTGATAAAAATGGTAATCCTGCAGTTGCATCCAATGGCAAAGTTCAGCTTATGGACCTTACAGGTGCAAAAAGTCAGTAATGGCACAAACATTTGGACATGGGAATATATTAAAGGATCTAATACACAAAATGTGGAACTTGATTAATACCAAGTCAGCAAATGAGGCAAGAGCAAAAGGACTTACATTAGTTAAGGATTTTGTCGAGGGCGAATATAACATAGTTTCTGCAACTAATAACAATTTTTGCACTTGATGTATCTGGCGGAAAACAAAGTAATGGTACTAATGTTGGAATCTGGGAGAGAAATTACGCTGATGCAGAGAAATTCCGCATAGAAAAGGCAAGTGAAAATGGAGAATATTACATAAGAACTGCAGCATCAGGATATAAATCATCCCTTGATGTATCTTGTGCATCACCAAATAGAGGTGCAAATGTACATCAATGGGCAAGTAACAATAGTAATGCACAAATCTGGAAGATTTATAAAAATGTAGATGGTTCATATGTATTTATTAATTCTGTAAATGGTAAAGCATTAGATATTGCCGGTGGCAATGTAAGAAAAAAGGCCAAAATGTTGGTGTATGGGATGTTAATGGAATATTGAATGCACAGCATTGGAAGATAGAGTCTGCTACAACATTTGATGCAGCAAATCCAGAACTTGAAAAGATAACAGATATTTCAAGTTTGGGGATTAGCGAAAAAGACTGGGTTCAATTGGGAAGTATTGCAGATTCAAGCTTTAGGTTAGATATTTCTTCAGGAATAGATGCAAATGGTCAAAATGTTCATATATGGAAATCAAATGGAACAAATGCTCAAAAGTTTAGAATTAAAAAATTAACAAATGGTAATTTTGTTATTCAAACAAGGATAAGCAATGGGACAAAAAGTAATTGATATATCCGGTGGCAATACTAATTCTAGAACTAATATATTACAATGGAGCAGCAATAATACTAATGCTCAGCAATGGAATATATATAGAGTAAAAAGGAACAGATAAATTAATATTTAAAGCAAGCTTCGGGATATTGTGTAATGGATACATGTGGTGCAAGCATGAAGAACGGAAGCAACATATGGCTATGGTTCTATGCTAAAGATAATGGAGCACAGCAGTGGAAGATATATAAATAAATATGAATAAATAACATAAAATCGCCCTGTTTCGTTATACCTAATAAAGTATAATGAAACAGGGCGATTTTAGTGCTACAATTATGAGAAATGTTAAATAAATACAGAGGTGCATCTATGTTACTAAGAGAAAATACAAAAGAAATAAATATAGGTGGCGTAAAGATTGGCGGTACTAACAGAATAGCCATTCAGTCAATGACAAATACATTTACAGAGGACGTGGACAAAACAGTTGCACAGATTTTAAGACTTGAAGAAATTTGATCTAAGAATGCATCAAATAGTTCATCAGGATAATGGTATCCGAGGCTTCTCCTTGGGCGTCCATTCATGCTATCTGCAAATCTAAGAATCTCATCATCTGTGTATTCGTTGATGGATACTCCCTTTGGAATGAACTCTCTTAACATGCCGTTGTGATGTTCATTTCGTGAGTTGCTCCCATGAGGCTATGGATGAGCAAAGTAAACCTTTTTGGCCCATTTCTCGAAACTCAAAACTGACTAAACTCAGTGCCGTTGTATGCAGTGATCGTCTTGAATACTTCTGAGATTTCGAACCTTATTCACCATCCATTGAATAAAAGGTTCTACTTCCGGGATCCTCGATACGGAGAGGTTTACGACAACGAGCCCTATTCTGAAGATATGCATGATGACCTCGCTTTGCTGAATACATAGGCTTACGACCACGTCCAGGCTTTTTATCTGGAGTACCTCGTCTAAGTTCATACATAACAGTAGTATGGGCGCAGCCCACACGCTCAGCAATCTTACGAAGAGAACAACCCTTCTCGATGAAGCGCCTGGATTTGGCCTCGTTCATCAAGAGAAAGATGCTTTCCGTGTACATGATTAGTAAACTCCGTGTTAGAATATGAGTGATCCATAGTGATTTCTCCTTAAGATGTTTGTCTAAGCAACTACATCCTAACACAGAAATCCTGTGGATCATTTTTTTCAAGTGTTCAAGTTGATTTTATAACTAGCCGAAATTATATTTCCAAAATGATAATAAAATATTTAAAAGGAAAAATTATTAAAAATTCCTACATATGTATGATGTGATTTTTTGAATAGATTTAATAGAATTGTAATCGATGAAATGATAAAACAAAAAATGATTTCAAGTGAAGTATTGTTTAAATTTATACTTGTGGAAAGTTAGAGCAAAAGGAGAATAATTATGAATAAAAAATTGCTTGCAACTATCATAGGATCTGCAACGGTCATTGGTTTATTACCAACA
>VOFJ01002408.1_pt1 | contig 32478 bp, 43 predicted proteins | sample 5384081 | NCBI WGS metagenome assembly VOFJ01 (sample SAMN12384729, study PRJNA508395) | human gut metagenome | isolation source: healthy gut I | host: Homo sapiens | reverse complement strand
GACCTGCACAATCCCTTTATGAAAAGCGGCTCCTTACGAGGACGGACAGCAGCTTTCTTACTGACGACATGGGCGGCACCGCAGCGGGCATTATCGCGCTGCTCTGCGAAAAGCTCCCCTTTATGGCGGGCGCGGACTTCACGCCGGAGGTTGCAAAGGTATTAGACAGCAAGAAAGTATCAGACCACCACGCAATCATTCCCACTATGGAGCTTGCAAAGGCTGACCCGGACGCGCTGCCGGAAAGTGAGAAGAAATATCCTTGCGGGGGCGCGTCTGCTTTTTTTTGCCACCGCCGAGCCGCATATTTATGAAGCGGTTACGGCGGTTTTTCATGCGCTGATACGGAGTTTACGGCGCGGGGAAAGACGGTGCTTTCTGACGGGTGGAAAGAGATTGAACACAGATACCGGGCGACGCTGAAAGATAAACCCGACCCGGAGGACGGGGAAAATGAGGGTGTGACGCTGCCGGAGCTTTACGAGGGACAGGGCTTTCCAACCCCGCCGCAAAAGTAACGGAGCATACCACAACGCCGCCGAAGCCCCACAGCGAAGCGTCGCTTCTCTGCTATGGAGCGAGCCGGGAACAGGGGGACACCGACCCGACGCGGAACGCCGGGGCTTGGCACTCCCGCCACCCGCGCCGCCGTCATTGAAAAACTGGTAAAGGGCGGCTTTGCAGAGCGCAAGGGAAGCAGCTTATCCCCACGCAGAACGGAGCCGCCCCTTATATCAGTGCTGCCGGATATGCTGACTTCCCCCGCAGCTTACCGCAGAATGGGAAAACAATCTGACGCAGATAGCAAAGGGAGCCGCAGACCCCGGCGAATTTCTGTCCGGCATTGAAGCTATGACGCGGGAGCTTGTGCAGACACACGCCGCAGCACTGGACGGGAAAAAAGATTTGTTCCGGGAGGAAAAAGCCCTCTGTCGGCAAATGCCCCCGTTGCAGTTCCCCTCGTCCATGAGGGGAAGAAAAACTATTATTGCAGCAACAAAGAATGTGCCTTTGTCATGTGGAAGAACGACCGCTTTTTCGAGGAACGCAAGACCGCTTTTTCCGCGAAGATTGCCGCCGCGCTCCCTTAAATCCGGCAAGGCGAATGTGAAAAAAGCTCTATTCCCGAAAACAGGCAAGACCTACGACGGAACTATCGTTTTAGCCGACACTGGCGGGAAATACGTCAACTACCGTATCAGTGCAGAAGAACTAAAAAACTTGAATAGCAAGCAGAACGTCAAGGGCGACACCGACCTTAGAAAGTTTCGATATCGCCAGACTCTCAAAATGCTTGAATCTTTGTTTATTAAGTATAATTTTGACTGTAAAAACCTTACTTCCGTTGATCCAAGTCTTTTAGCTTATGTTATTAATAATCCAGTTGATGTAATATTTTAGATATTGATTTAAAAAAGAAGTAATATTAATGGTTTCAAGTTTAGCTGAAACCATTAGGAAATATAATATGGAACACCTAACAAGGAGAGAGCACATGACACAAAGCGAGAACTGAAACAGCGCATTATGGACGATCCGGATTTGACGAGAGACGAAAAAGGCAAAGCTTCACCAATACTGCGTGCGCCCTACGTCAAAAATGTCGGACGAGGAACTCCTGCAGCTTGTGCGTGACTTTACAAAAGAGAGCATGGCAGAGAGCCGACACAAAGAGATGTTTATTTATGACCGCGAGCTCAAGGCGCGGTTTGGTCCATGGAACCGCATGCTCGAGCGCGCCGGTACCCGGCCGATAGGAGAGCATTATCAGGGAGAAAAAAGGAAAGGCGGCGCAAAAAACGCGCCCGTCACAAAGGGAGTACCGCAGGCAGCTCCGAGAGCAGCAGGGAAAGCGCTGCTGCCGAGTAAGTACTTCGCTAAATTACCCTGCCGACAGACACGAAAGGAGGGACATTTGACAGAACGGCAGGATTAGATAGATCACAGGTGCGGCAGGCGCAAAGCGCGATCAGCCGCACGAAACAAAACAAAATTAAAACCAAGGAGGAGAAGAAATACGAATGAACACACAAACAAACTATTTCAAAAAGCACTCGTCGTGCTCATGGCAGTGATGATGGTGTTTACCATGATGCCGGGCATGGCATGGGCAACAGAAACCAGCAGCAATGAAAGCAGTGAAGGCAACATTGTGAGCGGAACTTGCGGCGCTGCAAGCAATGAAAACGGTGCCGCGAGCGTTACATGGAAACTTAGCAAAGACGGTACGCTGACTATCAGCGGCACTGGTGCGATGGAGAACTATTGGGGAGTACTATGGGGTGCTGAAGACGACGAAAGCCTTGGAAAGAAAAATCTGACTAAAATTAAGAGCCTTGTCGTCGAAGAAGGCGTGACATCTGTAGGCAGATTATGCCTTTTAAAAAGCTGTTCTACATTGGAAAGCGTTGAATTGCCAAAATCTTTGACAACAATAGTTTCAGGTGCTTTTGTAAATTGCACAGGTTTGAAGAAAATGAAGCTTCAGTATGTGGTAACTGAAGATAATATGCCAAAAGATAATAAAAATGGATGCATTTATGGGTGTACTGCCATCGAGACAATACAAATTGAAAATGAAGCAAGCACTGTAAAATGTGTAGATGGTATTTACTATTCTAAGGATGGAAAAAGAACTGATTTACTGCCTTAAGTCGAAGAAAGGCGATGTAACAATTCCGGATAGCGTCGAGAGTTTGAGGGCGAACTGGAGAACCGGGCGCGCCTTTGAAAGAATGCAGCATGCTGGAGAGTTTGGTATTGCCAGAAAAAAAGTAGTAAAGGCTGAAGCAAATGTATGGGATGCATGCACGAATCTGCGTTATATTGAATTTAAAGGCGTAGAAAGTGTTAAAAATTGGGCATTTTTCTAATTGCACTGCACTCGATCAGCTCGTACTGCCTGCATGCTTAACAAGCTATGCGGAGACAAGTGTGGCACCGAAGCTGATTTGCTTCCGAGGCAACGAGGAACAATGGGAAGCGGCTGCGACGGAGGCTGTGAGAACGAAGCTGGCAGATAAAGGAACCGTTGTGGTATATAATTATGACGACCAAATTATCTGACATGTCAGATAATTTGGTTAATTAAGTGAGTTACGTTATTCAAGGAAAATAGAAAAATCCTCATAAATACAAGGAATTTAACTATTCTCCTCGAATAATAATACACTGCTATTTGAGAAAGTCTGGAATGGCATTCTTCTCCAGTGGCAGTGTTGTTTTATCTGGATTGTTCTGTGAAAACCATTTTTCGTTCCATTGCTCCATTGAACGGTCAACGGTCTGTTGGGATATATCCAGATAAATTTGTGTTGTCTGTATTGATGTGTGACCGAGGATATTTTTTACAATAGCCAACGGAACCCCGGACTCAATCAAATGTGTTGCTGTTGTATGTCTCATGACATGAGGGGTATATGGACCACGACAAAACATCTCAGGATGTGCGGCTTTTTGCCTTCTGAATGTATTTCTCGTAGATTTCTTCGATTGCAGCCACCGACAAATGTTCATTTCTCTGACTCGGAAAGATATGAACATCTGGCTTCATGCCAATCTTCCTTGAGGCAATATACTTGTCCAAAAGTTGAGTCGCATCAAAAGTGATCTTTACCCGACGGGATTTTTCTCCTTTGCCAATCAGAGTGAGAATTGCATTTCCTTTTCCATCATGCACAACATCCTTAACGGTAAGATTACAGATTTCCTGGGCACGTGCTCCGCTGGAATACATTACTGACAAAAGAACAAGATCTCTCCAGCCAAGTTTTTCCGTAGTATCAGGAAGTGATAATAGCACTGCGAGTTCTTCTCTGGTAAACGAATTTCTCGGTTTACTTTTTACCTTACGAAATGTCTTCTTTGAAATTTTTTTAGACTGTTTTTTGAAAACATAAGCGGCTTCGAGATTTCTGCTTTCTGAATAATCAGCGAACGAAGCTAATGCCGCCAGTCTTTGCTTTGCAGTAGTCCTGCTATTCTTCCTTGTGCATATCAGCCAGTCGAAATATTTTGTGAGGAGATCAAAATCCAACATCTCAAATGTGATATGTCCGATCTTTATCTCTGTTTCTTCATCAAGATATTGAAACAGTAAACGGAAAGCACATTTATAGGAAGCAATGGTATTCGGACTTGCATTCACGGAAACAGGCAGATATTCGGTGAAGGAATCTTCCCAGCAGAGGGATAAATTCGTGTTCAGAATTACTCTTCCTCATACGGCACCTCCACATTTGGGATCAGCCCTGCGGTAAATGTCTCAAATACATCAAGAGACTCTGGAACCTGAACACCAGAAAAACGCATATATTTGTCGGTGTCAAGCAAGCATTCATGACCAAGGTAAGTTGGTAAAAGCAAGTCGTTCACATCCACAGGATGTCCCGCTGATTCAAGTCGCTGCATCGACTTCAAAACAAAAAGATGGCGAAAACAATGCAAACAGGCTCCACGTTCATGGGGGAGCTCTCTCACGCTGGTCGATCCCTGCTGATTTCAAGATTTCTGAAAACCACGTATCCATCTGTCGGGTGGTATAGTGAGTTTCTGGCTTTTACCAGGAAAAAAGGAATGCATCCGGCTGATGCATAATCCCCAAAGCGAAACAGTAGCGTTCCAGGATTGCAATAAGAGAATCATGAACAGGAATCAGCCGCTCCTTGGAGAAACTTGGTATTTTTTTCAAGAAAAGTGTTCTATTCTTAAAGTCGATGTCTTTTTCGTTGGAGAGCCATTGTCTCCTGAAGCCGTGTTCCGCAACTGTAAATGATCCGCAAAGCCATAGGTATTTTCAACTGAAAATAGGAGCTGCATGACTTTGGATTTATAGGTTTTATGTTGTCAGCATAATGAAAGATCAAATCCACTTCCTCATCGGAAAAAAATGTATGGGATGTAATCCGACTTCACTTTGGGTAGCGTTGGAAGAAATGAAACATATCCCATTGCATTCAGATATTTTCCGAAGCCACGCACCACACCTAGCTTTTCTTTTTACCGTTTTGCTCTTTCCGGAAAGCGTTTTTTGCCCAGCCTGTCAGGACTTCTTCCGTCAGGCTTTTCTCCTGAAATCCTGCTCGGACTAAATATTGATCTAAAGACAGCAATACTCTTTTTTGTCATTAGAGACCAGGGAATCAGAAAAAGCGGCACTTCTCAATTCGATATACGCGCTGTCATTTCCTGAGCAAGAGAACTGTTAAACATGAACATCATCCTCCTTCCAGGAAAGAAGTTCCGAAAAAATACCGCTTGGCTTTGGTGCGGGGAGTGGACACAAGCGCATATTTTCCACATCCATCCGGGTATAGTGGCGGATTGCGTGTTTTGTACCATGACCCAACACTTTACGAACAACTTCTGTTGAAATCCTGTCATTGACCATGTTGCTTGCAATCGAGGATCTGAATGCACGACTTCCATGCCTTTTTTCTGAAATGTTGACATCTGATTTGGCAACGAGCATTCCTACTGCCGTATTTATCGCATAACTGTCTAATGGTTTGTATGGAATCACCGCTGTCAGGAATACGTTTTGACAGTTCGGAACGTTCGGACGTGCAGTCTGGATATAATCCAGCAATGCGGCTTTTACTTCCGTGAACAGCTCCATTTCCCATGGTTCTCCAGTCTTTTGCTGTGTAAATCGAATCCTGTTATTCTTAAAATCAAGGTTTTCAAAAGACAATGCAGCAATATCACGGGAACGGATACCATAACGGGATAACAATAAAAGAATCGCATAATTTCTGACACCGGCTGTCGTACTGCAATCAACGGAATCTTCGATGACAGCAACCTCTTCCTGTGTATACACGGTTGGTTGTGGAGAGTATTTTTTTTTCGATTCACAATCAACTTGGAAAAAACTCTTTGAATTTGTCCGCTTTCAAACAGATAGCGTAGAAATGGACCAACCCTTTCCCAATAACGAAGATAGCCAAGTTGTAAAAATGCAGACTGAATCAGTTCTCCGTTCATACTTTGCAGGCATTGACATCCGAGGATTTCCAGATTTTTTAGAAATCGGCTGCAAATCCACCGCTTGTAGTGGAGAGTGGTGTCCTTGTTTCCATTGTGACGACAATGCAAAATGAATGAATCCAAAGCTTTTGACAGACTGTCCGGCAATTCAACAGGTACGGTTTTATCAGTCCATAAAGCTTCTTCTTCGCCATCGAGCCCCTGATATAGGCGATTTAGCTTTGCTACGATTCCTTTTGCTCGTGAAACTCTGGAATCACAGACCTTTAGTGTTTCTTCGCAATAGCGAATCATGTTTTCTCCAATCTCCGGCGAATACTCATCTATGCCATTAGCGTTCATGTAACTGGTAAACGCTCGGAGAATGAAGTCCATGTCCTTAACAGTACTTTCACTGTAGGATGCTGACTTAAACAGCTCTTGTAACCGAACTGTCAAGTCGCTAAATTTTTTTACAATTATCCATCTGATAACCTCCTTGATATTTGTTGTCTAATTGACACAATTTCATTATAAAGCAGGTATCAGAAGGACTATTGTTATTCAAGAAGTTTCAATTAAATGCACTATTTTTTTTTAAGGAGGTTTTATGACTTATCGAATAATGTTACTCGTCGAATTAACCAAACCCCAGGAACTGAAAAAAAGGAGGATGAATAACTATGAAACAGAATATTTGCGAACTTGATACCATGATTTTTTTTCCGTGAGGCATTGGAGGCTCACGAATTCATGTTAAGCTTCCGGTAATGGCCTCCGCTGTTGTTGAGTGTCGTACCGCTGACAAAGAACTCAAAACCTTGAATGAGGATGGCGAAATTGGTCTTGCCCGTCTCTTTTCGATTTGGGCGAATATGATGTGTGCCCCTGGTGCAGCAACCATTGTAGGGTGCAGACCTATCACAATGCTCTCTGAGATTCTGGCGCAAGTCCATGCGTATCTCACCGTGCATCCGCTATATGATCCGGAAGGTTTGGCCCTCTATGTGGAGCTGCACCACATGATGGATGCTATCCTAATGGGTGATTGGTTTGAATAAGGAACCGCGCCTGCGCTTTACTGATGAGGAACGGGCTGACCCTGCACTGGAAAAGCCGATCCGCAAAGCGGAGAAAGCTACGGCCAGAGCAGATAAGGCGCAGGCCAATATCCCAAAGAAAAAGGTCAGGCAGACGGTCATTGACCCGGACACCGGGAAAAAGACCTCGAAGCTGACCTTTGAGGATAAGAAAAAGCCACCCTCCAAACTTTCTCAAGGGGTTAAGGAAGCTCCCGTCCATCTGGTTGTGGGCAAGTTTCACAAAGAGATCCGGGAAACAGAACAGGACAATGTGGGCGTGGAAAGCGCCCACAAGTCCGAGGAAGCGGTGGAGACCGGCGTACATCTGGTGCGGGAGGGCTATCACAGCCACAAGCTGAAGCCGTACCGCAAAGCAGCCCAGGCAGAGCGCCAACTGGAAAAGGCAAATGTAAATGTTCTGTACCAGTAATCTTTGCAGGAAAAATCCCCAGTTTGCCAGCAATCCGCTTTCCCGCTGGCAGCAGAAGCAGCAGGCCATCAAAAAGCAGTATGCCGCCGCCAAACATGCCGGTCAGACTGCTGGAAATACTGCCCAGGCTGCATCCAAAACAGGAAAAGCCGCAAGGACGGTAAAAGAAAAGGTACAGCAGGCAGGGGCATTCGTCAATGCGCCACAAGAAGGGTTTCCTGATGGCAGGGGTTTTGTTCCTCATTACCTGTATGCTGATGAATACCATGTCCTCCTGCTCCATGATGGCGCAGAGCATCGGTTCCGTTCTCTCCGGCACCACCTATCCGTCGGATGACCCGGAAATGCTGGCAGTGGAGGCAGATTATGCAGCCAGAGAAGTCCAGTTGCAGAAGGAAATCGACAACATAGAAAGCAGTCACCCAGGGTATGACGAGTATCGCTATGACCTTGGTATGATCGGCCATGACCCTCATGAGCTGGCAGCATTTCTCTCTGCCGTCTTGCAAGGTTACACCCAGCAGAGCGCTCAGGCAGAGCTGGCGCGTGTGTTTGCAGCACAGTATCAGCTGACGCTTACTGAGGAAGTGGAGATTCGCTACCGCACGGAGACCTCCACCGACCCGGAGACCGGCGAGACCACCTCAGAAGAAGTTCCCTATGAGTATTACATTTTGAATGTGAAACTCACCAGCAAGCCCATTTCCGCTGTGGCGTCGGAGTTACTGACCCCGGAGCAGATGGAAATGTATCAGGTCTTACCGACAGACCATGGGCAATAAGCCGCTGTTGTTTGGCGGCGGCTCCCCTGATACCAGCGGCTCGGAAGATCTGTCCGGTGTGCAGTTCATCAATGGCACTCGCCCCGGAAATCCTCAGTTGGTGGAGCTGGCGAAGCGTCAGGTCGGCAATGTGGGCGGCTATCCTTACTGGAGCTGGTACGGCTTTGACAGCCGTGTGGAGTGGTGTGCCTGCTTCGTATCCTGGTGTTATAACCAGGCTGGAAAAAGTGAACCGCGCTTTGCAGGCTGTGAGTGGCAGGGCGTTCCGTGGTTCCAGTCTCATGGACAGTGGGGTGCAAGAGGCTATAACAATCTGGCTCCCGGAGATGCAATTTTCTTTGACTGGGATTTGGATGGGACAGCAGACCATGTGGGTATCGTGATCGGTACGGATGGCAGCCGTGTTTATACCGTGGAGGGAAATTCCGGCGATGCCTGCAAGATCAAAAGTTATGACCTGAATTATCAAAGTATTAAGGGCTACGGCCTGATGAACTGGTAACAGAGATTTTTAAGGGAGTGATAGACGATGGCAAAGAACAAAATTGAGCGTATCGACCAGGAGATTAGAAAGGTCCGTGAGAAGATTGCGAGTATCAGGAAAAGCTCAAGACCCTGGAAGCACAGAAAACGGAGGCAGAGAATCTGGAAATCGTTCAGATGGTTCGTGCGTTACGCATGACTCCAGCACAGCTGAACGCTATGCTTTCCGGTGGAATGAACCACGGCAGAGATACAGCACTGCCGGAATCAAATAATCAGGAGGCTACCGCTTATGAAGAATAAAAGAATTTGCAAAACACTTTCCGCCTTTTGCCTGACAATGGTTGTGGCATTTGGCTTTACGATCCCTGCTTTCGCACAGGGGTCAGAACAGGCTCCGGCGGCACCGGCAGAGGATTCTACCAATGATAGCAATGTGATTGTGGAAGAAACAGAACCAGCACCGGCACTTACACCGGAGGGGAATGCGGCTCTGGTGGATGATTTTGGTGGTAATAAGCAGCTTATTACTGTTACGACCAAAGCTGGCAATTATTTTTACATTCTGATCGACAGGGCTAATGAGGATAAAGAGACTGCTGTTCATTTTCTGAACCAGGTGGATGAAGCTGACCTGATGGCGCTGATGGAAGATGAAAACCCAAAGAGAAGACGGCTGCTGTATGTAGCTGTTCAACAAAATGTGAAGCAGGGGCAGTCAATACGGCTTGTCCGGTCTGTGCAACTGATAAGAGTAAATGTACGGGCAAAGCACCGGAACCTCCGGCAGAAACATCGGAGCCGGAAAAAGAGAAGCCTGCCGGATTGAACCCGGCTGCACTGGTCCTTTTGCTGGCTCTGCTTGGAGGCGGTGGCGTATTTGCCTACTTGAAGCTCGTTAAGAACAAGCCTAAGACCAAGGGCAATGACAGTCTGGACGATTATGATTATGGCGAGGAGGATTCCGAGGAATGGGAAACCGAGGATGAGGAGTCGGACGCTGATGGGGGCAGCACAGAAGAAGATGATGAGGACAGTGTGAAATGACCCGTTTCACAGACAGTCCCTATGAACGAATGATGACACGCAGGCCGGAGGGCGGGAAGGAAACTTCCCGTCCTCCCTCTTTGCCCCAAAGCCACCCCTGCTATGGCTGCGGGAATTATGGAAGACCCTGCGTAGGTGTTTGCTACCGTGAGATGGAACGCTGGTTCAAAGAAAGGAAACGAAAAAAATGAGTGTTCTGATTATATTTATCAAGCTGATTGCTGTTTTTGACCTGCTGATAATCGCTGTGTATTTTGGCGGCGATATTCTTTCTACCATGTTAAACAAACTTCGGAGAAAAGCCAAAGCAAGATGACCCCTTTGATTTCTCCTTAGATACCGTGACAGTTTCATTGTCCATAGATTCTATCCGTCAGCTTTGTTCCGACGATGCGGCAGATTTTGTGAAGAAAAGATCCTGCCAAATGTGGAGAAAACAATGGCTGTTTTGACGGATCAGGAACAGACGGCGGCTCGTCTGCTCTTATCTGCTCTGATCGGTTTTCTTGCAGCAGAAGCCCCTATGGATGAACAGAGCTTCCCTTTGATAATGGAACTTCTTGAACTGTATGGAGGGAGAAAAAGAGGATGGTTGTCAGGACGCAGTAGATAGTTTACTTGAAGATGCCGCCTGCAATACCCGCCGCCACGAAGAATATTACAGCAATTATCAACGCTACCAGCTGATGCAGGTGGATAAAACCCGTGTCATTTTGGCTTGCCGTATCATCATCAATGACCTGCTGGGGAAACTGTACCGCTATGACTACCGGTTTGGTTATAACCTGCTACTGGATGAGGAAAACAGCATAGAGAAAAAACTGCACACGCCTGTGCGGGAAGAATGGGAGGCTGAAGATGATGAGATATAAATTGGTAATCGCCGAAAAGCCGTCAGTTGCCCAGAGTCTGGCCGCGGTGATCGGTGCAACCGTCCGTAAGGACGGGTATCTGGAGGGTAACGGCTGGCGTGTCAGCTGGTGTGTGGGCCACCTGGCCGGTCTTGCGGACGCAGACAGCTATGACCCAAAGTACGCCAAGTGGCGATATGATGATCTGCCTATCCTGCCGGAGCATTGGCAGATGGTAGTGGGAAAGGATAAGAAAAAGCAGTTTGATATTCTCAAAAAGCTGATGAACGCCCCGGATGTGACGGAAGTAGTAAATGCCTGCGATGCCGGACGCGAGGGCGAGCTGATCTTCCGCAGCGTCTACGAGCTGGCAGGCTGCAAGAAGCCCATGAAACGGCTCTGGATTTCTTCGATGGAGGACTCCGCCATAAGGGAGGGCTTTGCAAACCTGCGCCCCGGTGCGGATTATGACGGGCTTCGGGATGCTGCTCTCTGCCGTGCCAAGGCCGACTGGCTGGTGGGGATCAATGCGACAAGGCTTTTTTCCGTGCTGTACCACCGCACCCTCAACATCGGGCGCGTGATGTCCCCGACACTGGCGCTTATTGTCCAGCGAGAAGCTGAGATCGACACCTTTCAGCCGGTTCCCTTTTATACCGTGGCGCTGGAGCTGCCCGGTCTTACCGTATCCGGGGAGCGCATGGCGGAATAAGGCCGCTGCCGAGCAGCTGAAAGAAGCCTGCAGGGTGCAAATGTCACAATCAAAAAGGTGGAGTGCAAGGAAAAGTCCGAAAAGCCGCCTGCCCTCTATGACCTGACTACTCTGCAAAGAGATGCCAACCGCCTGCTTGGATTTACAGCCCAGCAGACCCTGGACTATCTGCAAAGCCTGTATGAAAAGAAGCTCTGCACCTATCCCCGTACTGACAGCCGCTATCTGACCGGTGATATGGCAGACAGCCTGCCGGTGCTGGTGAATCTGGTTGCCAATGCTATGCCGTTTCGCAAAGGGATCGCCATTACCTGTGATCCGCATACGGTCATCAACGATAAGAAAGTAACCGACCATCACGCAGTAATCCCTACCAGAAATCTCAAGGATGCAGACCTTTCTGCCCTTCCTGCGGGAGAAAAAGCGGTGCTGGAGCTGGTGGCCCTGCGTCTGCTGTGCGCCGTAGCCCAGCCCCATATCTATTCGGAAACTGTTGTGATTGCAGCGTGTGCCGGTGGGGAGTTTACCGCAAAAGGAAAAACAGTGAAGCATCCCGGATGGAAAGCTCTGGAGGACGCTTACCGTGCCAAAATGAAGGATGCAGAGACGAAAAAAGATGGTGCAGAGAAAGCCCTGCCGGAGCTGACTGAAGGACAGACCCTTTCGGTTGCTGCTGCAATCGTCAAAGAAGGCAAAAGCAGTCCACCCCAGCACTTTACGGAGGATACCTTATTGTCCGCAATGGAGACTGCCGGAAAAGAGAATATGCCGGAGGAAGCCGAGCGAAAAGGTCTGGGGACACCGGCCACCCGTGCCGGTATTTTGGAAAAGCTGGTATCTGCCGGTTTTCTGGAACGAAAAAAGAGCAGGAAAACGGTACAGCTTCTTCCTTCCCACGATGCAGTATCCCTTATAACGGTTCTGCCGGAACAACTGCAATCGCCGCTTCTGACTGCCGAGTGGGAGTACCGCCTGGGAGAGATCGAGCGCGGGCAGCTTGCCCCGGAGGAGTTTCTAGACGGGATCAGCACCATGCTGAAAGATCTGGTGGGAACTTATCAGGTCATCAAGGGAACCGAGTACCTGTTCTCTCCGCCCCGTGAGGTGGTGGGCAAATGCCCTCGCTGCGGCGGTGAAGTTGCAGAACTGCAAAAAGGCTTCTTCTGTCAGAATGATTCTTGCAAATTTGCAATCTGGAAAAACAACAAATGGTGGGCTGCCAAGAAAAAACAGCCGACCAAAGCTGTTGTGTCTGCACTGCTGAACGATGGCTGTGTCCGTGTGACGGGCTATATTCGGAGAAAACCGGAAAGACCTACGATGCCGCTGTGGTTTTGGAGGACGATGGACAGTACGCCAACTTCAAGCTGGAATTTGACCAGCGGAAAGGAGGCAGCCGATGAAGCTCTCTTTAGTGGAACGGGAAACCATTCTCCTCTATAACCAGGCAGAACCAATGGCTGAGGTCTATACCCACGATCCCCGTCTGATGGAGAAGCTGGAACTGCTGGCAAAAAAGCACCCCGACCAGATCACCCGAAAGGACGCCCATAACTTTACCGTCCCCAAGCGGTGTGTATCAGTCAGGGAGCCATATAGCGCCGAGCGTCGCAAAGCTGCCAGTGAGCGTGCGAAAGCTGCCGGATACCAGCCTCCCTGTGAGAAAGCCCAGCAGTTAAAGGCACATGGCAGAGAATGTATTTGAAGCGGTCATGCAGTCGGTCAGCACCAGAGAAGCGGCAGAGTTTTATGGGATAAAAGTCAGGCGAAATGGCATGGCCTGCTGTCCTTTTCACGATGATAAGAACCCCAGCATGAAGGTAGACCAGCGATTCCACTGCTTTGGCTGCGGTGAAGATGGGGATGTGATCGACTTTACCGCAAAGCTCTTTGACCTCTCCCCAAAAGAAGCGGCGGAGAAACTGGCACAGGACTTTGGCCTGATCTATGACAGTCAGGCCCCGCCCCGCAGGAGATATGTCCGGCAGAAAAACCGAGGCACAGAAGTTTCGGGAGGACCGGCAGCGGTGTTACCGTGTACTGTCCGATTACTACTATCTGTTGAAAAAATGGGAGGCCGACCATTCTCCCAGGACACCGGAGGAAGAACCGCACCCCCGCTTTGTGGAAGCAATCCAGAAGAAAGCCTATGTAGAGTACCTGCTGGACCTTTTTCTTTATGAAAGTGAAGAAGAACAAAAGGCATGGATTGCAGAACACACAGCAGAAATCACACACTTGGAAAGGAGATTGAAAATCATGGCTGAGAATAAACCCACCAACCGAGAACGGCTAAGGGAAATCACAGATGGCATCGAGCAGGGCATCAAAGAACTGTTTGAGAGTGAAAAGTATATGCGCTATCTGTCCGTCATGTCCCGCTTCCACCGCTATTCGGTAAACAACACCATGCTTATCTATATGCAGAAGCCGGACGCCACTTTGGTAGCCGGATACAATAAGTGGAAAGACCAGTTTGAGCGTCATGTAAAAAAGGGCGAGCATGGCATTACCATCATTGCTCCGACACCGTATAAGAAGAAAATCGAGGAGCAGAAGCTGGACCCAGATACCAAGGCTCCGATTCTGGATAAAGACGGAAAGATCGTTACAGAGGAAAAAGAAATCGAGATTCCCATGTTTCGCCCGGTCAAGGTCTTTGATGTGAGCCAGACCGACGGGAAACCTTTGCCTGAGCTTGCCTCCTCCCTTTCCGGCAATGTGCCAAATTATGAGGCATTCATGGAGGCTGCGCCGCAGTGCGCCGGTGCCGATTACTTTTGAAGCAATGGCCGCCGATACGGACGGCTATTTTTCTGCCGATCATCAGAAAATTGCCATTCGCCAAGGCATGAGTGAGGTGCAGACGGTTTCGGCCACAGTACATGAGATTGCCCACAGCAAGCTCCACAATCAGAAAAAGATTCAGATTGCCAATGACGAGCAATATCAGGAGATCGAGCTGTTTGATAAACCCGGTCTGTTCTCCAATGGGCGGATTGTCCGTGATAATCTGCCAGAGGGCGTTTATTGCTATGACCTGCGCGGTTCTGACTACGATCCCGGAGAGCCGGTCTGTGTAGAAGAACAAGTGGTTGTAAACCATGCAGGTTCCGTTCTGCTGACAGAGCCGCTGGAGCTGGCGGAAAATGGACGCCTGATCCTGACCGAGGAAGAAGGACTGAATTTTACCGGCGGCTTTTCTACCCTCGCCCAGTTTTTGCAGAACAGAAGAAAGATCGTCACACGGAAGAAGTAGAGGCTGAAAGCATCTCCTATGCAGTCTGCAAGTATTTTGGCATCGAGACCGGAGAAAACAGCTTCGGCTATATTGCCAGCTGGAGCCAGGGCAAAGAGCTGAAAGAGCTGAGAGCCAGTTTGGAGACCATCAACAAGACCTCCGGCACTTTGATCTCTGACATTGAGCGCCACTATAAGGAAATCTGCAAAGAGCGTGGAATTGACCCTAATGCAAAGGTAGAGCCGGAACCCGCCCCGATAGAGCAGCCAGCAGATGCCGCTAAGGTATCTGATAGACAGCAGACCGGCGATCTGACCTACTATGTAGCAGAGTGCATGGAATTTCCAAACCTCGGAGAATACCACGATAACCTGTCTTTGGAGGAAGCTGTCCGCATTTATCAGGAGATTCCGGCAGAACGAATGAACGGGATCAAAGGAATTGGTTTTGAGCTGAAAGACGGAAGCGACTATGAAGGACCTTTCCCGATTTTGACCGGCCAGACCATTGACCTGGACACCATCCAGGCAATCGACTATTACCGTGATAATCCTCTGGTGCAAAAAGCGGTAAAGGAACTGGCTGCGGCCATGCCGGAAATGGAGGTGCTGGGGGCGGATGCCAACCAGCAGGAGGCTTTGTTTCTGATCGACGATGCCACCTATCTTCATATCCAACCCTGTGACAGCGGCTGGGACTATACCCTTTACGATGCTGCGTCCATGAAAGAGCTGGATGGTGGTCAGCTGGATATGCCGGAGCTTTCCTGCATGAAGGCAGTTCTCCAGATTTGTGATGATAACGATTTGGGCAGAGACTCGGTAAAATACGCACCGTTGTCCATGATTGAGACCTTGCAGGAAGCTGCCTACCAGCAGATGCAGGCAGAGGTCAGTCAGATGGCTGCTTCTTCCCAGCTGCCGGAAGCGCAGGAGCAGGCACTGGATGAATACCCCATGCCGGATGAGCAGGTCTCCACACCAGATATGCAGGAATATGGCTACTCCTATGATGGAATGTTCCCTGTTACCAGAGAGCGGGCGCTGGAACTGGATGCCGCCGGTTTGACCGTCTATGTGCTGCATGAGGACAATACGGAGAGCATGGTGTTTGACCCGCAGGAAATCATGGATCATGGCGGTCTTTTCGGCGTGGACCATGAGGAATGGGAGAAAAGCCCTCAGTTCCACGAAAAGGTCATGGAGCGTCAGGAACATCAGCAGGAACGAGAACAGGCATTTCTAGCTCAGAACAGAGATTGCTTTGCCATCTATCAGGTGAGCCGTGACGATCCGCAGAATGTGCGCTTTATGAATCTGGATTGGCTAAAGTCCCATGACATTTCCATAGACCGCAGCAATTATGATCTCATTTACACTGCTCCGCTGAGGGAGTCTGGCACTGTACCGGAGCAGCTGGAAAAACTCTATGAGCAATTCAATCTGGAAAAGCCGGCGGATTTCACAGTCCTTCTATGAGTGTCAGTGACATCGTTGCGATCAGCAGGATGGTAAGGTATCCTGTCATTACTGTGACAGCGTTGGTTTTACCCAGATCCCCGGATTCCTGCCGCAAAATCCGCTGAAAAATGCGGAGATGGCCGTGGAGGACGATTACGGCATGATCGACGGTATCATCAACAATGGCACAAAAGAGCCTACGGTGGCAGAGCTGGAACAGCAGGCCCGAGCGGTCAGCCCATTTCCCTCATGGATTTGGCTGACGCTGCCCATCGGGAGGAACGGGAAAAGAAAAAGTCCGTCATGGAGCAGCTGAAAAGCCAGCCCAAGGCAGAACACAAAAAGATAGCACCAAAAAGAGTGCGGAAAGGGAGATTTGATATGGGAAACTTTACTTTTGAGGAAATGAACCTGATGTGCATTTACAATACCGGCAGCCGCACCGGGCTGATCGACAGTCTGCGTGAGATGCGCGGCGAGCTATCGCCGGAGGAAACGGAACTGAGGGAGTTGACCGACAGCGCCCTTACAAAGCTCTGTGCGATGACCGATGAGGGCTTTGCCCAGCTGGAGCTGTACCCGGATTTTGACCAGTAAATTTATCGTGTCAGGATGACATAGTGAGAGAAACATGTCCGATGGAAAGGCGGTTTCTTTTATTTTTTACAAAAGCCCACTATACTTTTTAAGGTTGAGGAAATTATAATGAATGATGGATAAACATAGAAATTATGGAGGATTACTATCGTGGATAAAGCAGTTATTTATATACATGGAAAAGGAGGAGATGCTGAAGAAGCTCTCCATTACAAGTCGCTCTTTAGTGATTGTGATGTAATTGGTCTTGACTATACTGCACAGTTTCCATGGGAAGCAAAAGAAGAATTTCCATTACTTTTTAATTCGATTTATAGAAACTACAAGACTGTTGAAATAATCGCCAATAGCATTGGAGCGTATTTTGCTATCAATGCCTTATCAAATCAGCAAATAGAGAAAGCATATTTTATTTCGCCCCATTGTAGATATGGAAAGGCTTATTTGGGAGATATGATGATTTGGGCAAATGTTACAGAAGATGAACTCAAAGAGAAAAAAGTGAAAATTCAGACAACCTGTGCAGAGACCCTTTCATGGCATTATCTTTTGCTATGTAAGAGAAAATCCTATTATATGGAAAATCCCAACGCACATTTTGTATGGTGAAAAAGATAATCTTACCGCTTATGGAACGATATTTGAATTTGCCCAAAGAACCCATTCAACACTTTCTGTCATGAGAAATGGAGAACACTGGTTTCATACAGAAGAACAGATGAAGTTTTTGGACGAATGGATTGTTGAAAATTCTAAACACAATGACAGCTTTTCAAGAGCAACTTGTGTGCGTTGATGATTATCTTGAACTTAGGAGGTGTTTAATGAAAACGGTTCTTTTACATGGGTTGGGACAAACTGTACAGGATTGGAAAGAAGTAGTCCAACAACTATCAATTTCTGATGTCGATTGTCCAGAACTTTTTTCTTCAACAGAAGATGAAATATCCTATTCGCAGATTTTGGGTGATTTAGAACAGCGGTATTCAGAAGTAAAAAGAGCCGCTTCGTATCTGCGGTCTTTCGTTAGGTGCGCTTCTTGCGATTGATTTTGCTATTCGACATGAGGAAAAAGTGGATTCGCTGGTTTTGATTGGCGCACAATATAAAGTTCCAAGTTTACTGATAGATTTTCAAAATCTTATCTTCCGTTGTATGCCAGACAAGGCTTTTGAAGGTATGGGACTATCAAAAAACAACACCATAAAATTGGCTCACTCTATGCGGTCATTGGATTTTACTTCGCAATTAAACATTATTCTTTGTCCAGTAACAATTTTGTGTGGCAAAAAGGATACTGCCAATCTGAAAGCTTCTAAAAGCAGCTAAAAGAATTACTACCACAAGCTACTTTGTACATCGTTCCAAATGCAGGACATGAACTCAATAAATATGCACCAAACACGATTGCAGAGATATTAAAATAATAACTAAAATGTAATATTCACAGTTTCACCCAGCAGGAAATCATTTAGGTTTCCTGCTTTTCTTTTACCCCAAAACTGAAAGGAGGACAGAACACTATGCCAACCAAAGCTGAACTATATGCACAGATGGCGGAGAAGGTGACAACACAGCTCACGGGGAGCTGGCAGGAATGGGCAGGGTTTCTCACTACTGCTTCCCGCCTTTACAAGTACCCGTTCCATGAGCAGTTGATGATCTACGCCCAGCGCCCGGACGCTACCGCCTGTGCGGAGTACGATTTGTGGAATGAAAAGATGGGCCGGTATGTAAGGCGCGGCTCCAAGGGGATTGCTCTGGTGGACGATTCCGGGGACAGGCCCCGCCTGCGCTATGTTTTTGATATTTCCGACACCGGAACCCGTGAACATTCCCGCACTCCCTGGCTGTGGCAGCTGGAGGAGCGCCATTTGGATTCCGTGCAGGCCATGCTTGAGCGCACCTATGATGTTTCCGGTGATGACCTTGCCGGACAGCTCACGGAGGTAGCCGGAAAACTGGCCGAGGAATACTGGACGGAGCATCAGCAGGACTTCTTCTATATCGTTGACGGTTCCTTTTTGGAGGAATATGATGAGTATAACATCGGAGTACAGTTCAAGGCAGCAGCCACCGTCAGTATCACTTACGCTTTGATGTCCCGCTGCGGACTGGAGCCGGAACGCTACTTCGACCACGAAGATTTCATGGCAATCTTTGATTTCAATACCCCGTCCACCATCGGGGCGCTGGGAACAGCGGTCAGCCAGATCAACCAGCAGGTGCTGCGGCAGATCGGCGTTACCGTCCGAAATGCAGAGCGCGAAGCCAACCAAGAAAGGAGCAAGCAAGATGAACAATCCCATGACCTATATCCAGAACGGAGACTATCTGATTCCCGACCTGAAGCTGAGCCAGCAGCCGGAGAAACCCTTGGGCAAGTACGGAAGGATGAGGAAAACCTACCTGAAGGAACACCGTCCCATCCTCTACAACCAGATGCTGCTGAGCGAGAAGCTGTACCCGCACCTTCTGGAGATCGACGAGACCGCCCAGAGCAGACTGGAGCAGATGATGCCCCAGCTGGCGAAGGAAGCGGGAGCCACCGAGGAACTGAAAGCCAGCGATCCCATGAAGTGGGTGGGCCTGATGAACACCTGCAAAGCTCAGGCCGAGGAAATCCTGATGGCGGAGCTTATCAACAGCTGACCCTAAACCTGTTCCTCTCCGAAGCGGAGCAGATCCAATCCATAGATGAAGCAGAGAATGTAGCGCATACATCCTCTGCTTTTTCTTTTGCCCAAAATGACATCGACCATGTGCTGCGTTTGGGCGGCAATACAGACCGCCAAAGGGAGCGTGTGGTTGCAGCCTTTGAAAAGCAGAAAACCACCGCTGAGATTGCCGAGATACTGAAAACGCTGTACCACGGCGGCAATGGCCTTGGCAGTGTGAGCGCATGGTATGCCGAGGATGGTATCCATCTTTCACACGGGAAGTCTGTCCGTTATGACAGGTCTGCCCAGGTCATTTCCTGGGAGAGCGCCGCAGAGCGCATCGGGGAACTTTTGGAGAGCGGTCAGTTTGCCTCCAATGTGGAGCTTGCAGAAGCGGCAGGCTATGAACGCTCCCTCCTCTCGGAAAAACTCTGGTATCTGTACCACGATCTCAGTGAGGATGCCAGAGAAGCCGGATATTTGTCCTGCCTGTCAGAGATCAAAGGCAATGGTTTCCCAGAGGAGACCCGCCGCCTGACGGAGCAGCTGAGTGACCCGGCTTTCCGCCAGACACTAAAGGAAGAATACGCTGCCTTCTGGACTGCCTATCAGCAGGACCGTGACCTGTTGCGCTTTCATTACCACAGGCCGAGGGAGATCTGGGAGAACCTGAAGACCTTGACCTGCCACGCAGGACTTTTCTTCGGAGCTTTCCCAAGTGCCAACCGTTCAGCATTTTATTACCGAGGATGAGATCGACGCCGCCATGACCGGCGGAAGCAGTTTCGCCGGAGGAAAAGGCCGTATCTATGCGTTCTTCATGGAAAACCATACGGATAAGGAAAAAGTGAGATTCCTCAAAGACGAGTATGGCATTGGCGGACGCTCTCATGCCTTGTCCGGCGCAACACACAGCGGCGAAGATCACGATGGGAAAGGACTGCACTATAAAAAGCAGGACTGCCCGGATGTTCACTTGAACTGGGAAAAGGTTGCCAAGCGCATTACCTCACTTGTCCAGAAAGACCGCTATCTTACCGAACAGGAACAGGCACAGTATGACAAGATCCAGTCTGAACAGGATCTGGCCGAAGAAGATGCCATTCAAGCCCAGCAGCCGGAGGTGGAGGAAGAAACGCCAAAGCCTACCCTTGGGGAGCAGTTTGAGCAGTATAAGCCTGTGGTGACTGCCGCCATTTCTGAGGATACCGCATATCGCAATGCCTGCGGGCATTCTGACCGTGAAAATGCTGTCATCGAGGGCAATGCCGCTGTGCGCCGTGCAGTTCTTGGCTCTAAGGATATGGAGCTGATCCGACTTTATTCGGATGTGCCGGAGTTCCGTCAGCGCTTACACCGGGAAGTGATCGACGAGACCTATCCAAAGCTCCATGAGTTACTGCGCCCTCTTTCTCAGGAGGATATTGATACTGCCCTTTGTGCATGGAACGGCAATATCGAGAGTAAACACGCTGTTGTCCGCTATATGAAAGACCATGCAAGAGAGAAGGATACCGCTGCATGGCTGGCTCAGGAATACGGTGGCAGCAACAGCCCGTTCGTTGTCCGTGCCGGAAGCCCGGAGGAAACGCAGCTGCCCTGGCCGAAGGTACAGCGCAGGATTGCCCAGCTGATTCAGGAGGACCGGTTCTATACCGAAGAAGAACAGGATCGTTTTGACGATATCGACCCTATCGCCATCCGGGAAGCTCTGGAAGAAAGAGGAATCGTCAACGGCCAGGTGGCAGACACGGAAAAACTGGACAATGCCCCATTTATCCAACAGGTGATGTCAGATGCAGAGCAGATTGCAGCTGCCGAGGCAGAACAGACTTCCGAGATTTCCATTTCCGATGAGGAATATGATGCAGTTCGCCGCCCAACTCCGCAAAGAACCTCCTATGACCCAGCCGCCCCGGTCTATGCCGTGGGCGATACCGTGTATATCGAGGATGACGCCTATCAGATCACCGAGCTGCGGGAGGACACCGTACAGCTTCTGCCCACCGGGATGGTATATCCCATCTATCGGGCAGAGCGCAAAGAACAGTTCGAGCAGCTGCTTCGGGCAGACCGCCGCAATGCTTACTATACCGAGTTTCTTCCTATTGACCCGGACAAGGCAGATCAGGACTTGCGGGATGTATTGGCTCATGGACTGATGTATGAAGCGGATAAAAAGCAGGTTTCCACGCTGCTGCAATCCGGCAGGAGCAACAGCGAGATCGCCTACTGGCTGAGCAGAGCCTATTCCGGTGAGATTGAGACACTGAATCTGGAGACCGGCGATATTGCCGATTACCGTACCACGGCACAGGGCATAGAGCTGGAAGTCATGGATGCAGAGGAAAAGCGTCTGGCTATGCTGTATTTCCGCTGGGATGAAGTTGCGCCTTTGCTGCGCGGGATGTATGCCCGTCAGCTGGACGGTTTGGACAGGAACAGCCCGAACCGTCTACCGAATCCCCAGCCTTCCATTCCGAGACCGTGGCCGTCTATCCGGGCGATAAGAACAATCTGCCTTATGATGTGGTGGTGGAACGACTGCATATCGAGGAGCCGGAGCCACCAGCGCCTGTAACAGAGCCGGAGAAAACCTTTGAGGAAGTGCTGGACGAACACCCGGTTTCCATTCAGGTCAATGGCCAGTGGCAGACCTTCCCCAATGCCAAAGCTGCCGAGGAAGCATCTTATGAGGAATACAAGGCTAACCTGCGCCGCAATGCACAGAACTTCCGCATTACCGATGAGCATTTGGGCGAAGGCGGTCCAAAAACCAAGTTCCAGGCAAATGTCAATGCGATTCGTTTGCTGAAAGAGCTGGAAGCTGCCAGACAGCAGGCAAGCCCCGAACAGCAGGAGGTTCTTTCTCGATATGTGGGCTGGGGAGGTCTCTCTGATGCGTTTGACCCGGAGAAACCGGCATGGGCTTTAGAGTATGCCCAGCTAAAAGAACTGCTGACCCCGGAGGAATATGCCGCCGCCAGAAGCTCTACCCTCAACGCCCATTACACCAACCCTACGGTCATTCAGGCCATCTATGAAGCGGTGGACCGTATGGGATTTGAGACCGGAAATATTCTGGAGCCGTCTATGGGTGTGGGCAATTTCTTTGGTATGCTGCCGGAGAAAATGCGAAACAGCCGTCTATACGGTGTGGAGCTTGACCCGGTTTCCGGGCGTATCGCAAAGCAGCTCTATCCCAAGGCGGACATCACAGTAGGCGGCTTTGAGACCACCGATAGGCGTGACTTCTTTGACCTTGCCATCGGCAATGTGCCTTTCGGCCAGTATCAGGTTAACGACAAAGCCTACAACAAGCTGAATTTCAGCATCCATAACTACTTTTTCGCCAAAGCACTGGATCAGGTGCGTCCCGGCGGCGTGGTAGCTTTTGTGACCTCTCGATATACGATGGACGCCAAGGATTCCACCGTGCGCCGCTATCTTGCTAAACGTGCCGAGCTGCTGGGAGCCATCCGTCTGCCTAATGACGCTTTCAAGAAGAACGCTGGTGCAGAGGTCGTTTCGGACATCATTTTTCTGCAAAAGCGGGACCGCCCGCTGGACATTGTGCCGGAATGGACCCAGACCGGACAGACGGAGGACGGATTTGCCATCAACCGGTATTTTATCGACCACCCGGAAATGGTGCTGGGCAGACAGGAGCCGGTAAGCACTGCTCATGGTATGGACTACACCGTGAACCCTATCGAGGGACTGGAGCTTTCCGACCAGCTGCATGATGCTGTGAAGTACATTCATGGCACTTATCAGGAGGCAGAGCTGCCGGAGCTGGGCGAAGGCGAAGCTATTGACACCTCCATTCCTGCTGACCCCAATGTGAAGAACTATTCCTATGCCATTGTAGACGGGCAGGTGTACTACCGGGAAAACAGCCGTATGGTGCGCCCTGACCTCAACGCCACCGCCGAAGCCCGTGAAAGGTCTTGTGGGACTGCGTGATTGTGTGCAGGAACTGATCGACCTTCAGATGGATGCAGCGGTTCCAGACAGCACCATTCGGGAGAGCAGGCGGAACTGAACAGCCTCTATGACAGCTTTTCTGCAAAATACGGTCTCATCAATGACCGTGCAAATCGTCTGGCCTATGCAGATGATTCTTCCTATTACTTGCTCTGTGCGCTGGAAGTCATTGACGAGGATGGGAAGCTGGAACGCAAGGCAGATATGTTCACCAAACGGACCATCAAGCCCCATCAGGCGGTGGCTGTAGTGGACACGGCAAGTGAAGCACTGGCGGTGTCCATCTCGGAAAAAGCCAGCGTGGATATGGACTATATGAGCCAGCTTACCGGAAAAGCAAAAGAAGAACTGGCCGGAGAGCTGCAAGGCGTGATCTTTCGTGTACCGGGACAGCTGGAGAAGGACGGACGCCCCATTATGTGACTGCTGATGAATACCTCTCTGGCAATGTACGCCGAAAACTGCGTCAGGCGCAACGGGCCGCACAGCAGGACCCGGTTTATGCAGTCAATGTGGAAGCTCTTACCGCCGCCCAGCCCAAAGACCTGGATGCGTCGGAGATTGAGGTGCGTCTGGGCGCTACCTGGATCGACAAAGAGTACATCCAGCAGTTTATGTACGAGACCTTCAACACCCCGTTTTATCTCCAGCGCAGCATTGAGGTCAACTATTCCTCCTTTACCGCTGAATGGCAGATCAAGGGGAAATCTTCTGTATCCTACAACGATGTGGCAGCCTACACCACCTACGGAACCAGTCGCGCCAATGCTTATAAGATTTTAGAGGACAGTCTGAACCTGCGAGATGTCCGCATCTATGACACCATAGAGGATGCAGACGGAAAAGAGCGCCGGGTGCTGAACGCCAAGGAGACCACCCTGGCTGCCCAAAAACAGCAAGCGATCCGGGAAGCCTTTAGGGACTGGATCTGGAGAGACCCGGAGCGCCGCCAGACTTTGGTGCGCCAGTACAACGAAGAAATGAACTCTACCCGTCCCCGCGAGTATGATGGCAGCCATATCACTTTTGGCGGCATGAACCCGGCCATTACCCTGCGGGAACACCAGAAAAGCGCCATTGCCCATGTGCTGTATGGAGGAAATACCCTGTTGGCACATGAAGTGGGCGCAGGCAAAACTTTTGAGATGGTAGCTGCTGCGATGGAAGCCAAACGCCTGGGCTTATGCCAGAAATCTCTCTTTTGTTGTTCCAAACCACCTGACCGAGCAGTGGGCGTCGGAGTTTCTGCGTCTCTATCCCTCCGCCAATATCTTAGTCACCACAAAAAAGGACTTTGAGACTCATAACCGAAAGAAGTTCTGCGCTCGTATTGCGACGGGTGATTATGATGCCATCATCATGGGACACAGCCAGTTTGAGCGTATCCCCATCAGCCGGGAGCGTCAGGAACGGCTTCTCTATGAGCAGATCGACGAGATCACCGAAGGGATTGCAGAGGTACAGGCCAGTGGCGGCGAGCGTTTTACCGTCAAGCAGCTGGAGCGTACCAGAAAGTCTCTGGAAGCCAGACTGGAAAAGCTGCAAGCCGAGGGACGAAAAGACGATGTGGTAACTTTTGAGCAGCTGGGTGTGGATCGGCTGTTTGTGGATGAGGCCCATAACTATAAAAACCTGTTTCTATACACAAAAATGCGGAATGTGGCAGGTTTATCCACATCGGATGCACAGAAATCCTCCGATATGTTTGCCAAGTGCCGCTATATGGATGAGATTACCGGAAACCGTGGCGTGATTTTTGCCACCGGCACCCCGGTCAGCAACTCCATGACCGAGCTTTACACCATGCAGCGGTATCTCCAGTATGACCGCCTGCAAGAACTGAACATGACCCATTTCGACTGTTGGGCTTCCCGATTTGGAGAGACCGTCACAGCATTGGAGCTGGCACCGGAGGGCACCGGCTACCGGGCAAGAACAAGGTTTTCCAAGTTCTTCAATCTGCCAGAGCTGATGAACCTGTTCAAAGAGGTGGCGGACATCAAGACCGCCGACCAACTGAACCTGCCCACCCCGGAGGTGGAATACCACAACATCGTGGCGCAGCCCACCGAACATCAGCAGGAAATGGTCAAGACCCTTTCGGAGCGCGCATCGCTGGTACACAGCGGAACCGTTGACCCGTCCCAAGACAATATGCTCAAGATTACCTCGGATGGCCGCAAGCTGGGCCTGGACCAGAGAATCGTCAACCAGATGCTGCCGGATGAACCTGGCACAAAGGTCAATCAGTGCGTGGACAACATCATGCAGATCTGGCGGGACGGGGATGCAGACAAGCTGACCCAGCTGGTGTTCTGCGACATTTCTACCCCGCAGGCAAAAGCTCTTGCAAGCAAAGCGGCGAAAACGCTGGATAATCCACTGCTTCACGCACTGGAAGGCGCTGTGCCTCTGCCGGAGCAGGAACCGGCCTTTACGGTATATGACGATATTCGTCAGAAGCTCATTGCTCAGGGAATGCCTGCCGACCAGATCGCTTTTATCCATGAAGCCAACACCGAAGTGCGGAAAAAGGAGCTGTTCTCTAAAGTCCGTACCGGGCAGGTGCGTGTCCTATTAGGCAGCACTGCCAAGATGGGCGCTGGCACCAATGTGCAGGATCGCCTTGTGGCACTGCATGATTTGGACTGCCCGTGGCGTCCGGGAGACCTTGCCCAGCGCAAGGGCCGTATCGAGCGCCAGGGTAACCAGAACCTCTTGTCCATGTGTACCGCTATGTCACGGAGGGAACTTTTGACGCATACCTCTGGCAGACGGTGGAGAATAAACAGAAATTCATCAGCCAGATCATGACTTCTAAATCACCAGTGCGTTCCTGCGATGATGTGGACGAAACGGCGCTTTCCTTTGCCGAGATCAAAGCCCTGTGCGCCGGAGATCCCCGCATCAAGGAGCGTATGGATTTGGATGTGGAGGTATCCCGCCTGAAGCTGATGAAAGCCGACCACCAGAGCAAGCAGTACCGTCTGGAGGATCAGTTGCTCAAATACTTCCCGGAGGAGATTGAAAAGCACAAGCTTTATCAAGGGCTTTGAATCCGATCTGGAGGTTTTGGCAGCGCACCCGCACCCGGAGGACGGTTTTGCTGGTATGGAAATTCGGGGTGATCTGCTGACCGATAAGGAGAACGCCGGCGCAGCCCTTTTGGATGCCTGCAAGGAGGTCAAAACCTCCGATCCGGTGCAGATCGGCAGCTACCGGGGCTATGCCATATCCGTGGAATTTTCCGCATGGAAACAGGAGTATACGCTCCTGCTGAAAGGACAGATGACCCATCGGGCGACCCTGGGTACAGACCCGCGCGGAAATCTCACCCGTATCGACAATGCCCTGGCTCAGATGCCCCAGCGTCTGGAGGCGGCAAAGGCCCAGCTGGATAACCTCTATCAGCAGCAGGCTGCGGCAAAGGAGGAAGTCGGAAAGCCATTCCTTTATGAAGAAGAACTGCGAAGCAAAAACTGCCCGTCTGGTGGAGCTGGATACTCTTGCTCAACATCGACGGAAAGGGACAGGCGCACGCCGAGGCTGTTGTTGCCAAAAGCACACGGACTTCGGTGCTGGACAGCCTGAAGCGCCCTGTGACACCCCGCAGCACAGAAAAGAAACCAAAACAGCATGAGGAGGTGCGATAACATGAATACCAATAATCTGAATACAGCCCTTTATGAAAAGATGGCTGCCGAACAGGACAAGTATAGGGACTGGTTGAAAAGCCAGCCCCCGGAAGAAGTCCTAAACCATACCTATGAGTACACCGTCCGGGAGGACATCGTGATGGCAATGGAGGAGCTGGAGTTGACCGACACCCAGGCCCAGGCACTTTTGGAATCTTCTTCGCCGCTGGCGGATGTGTACCGCTATTTTGAAAAGCTGGAGACCGGCCACATGGATGTGATCCGGGACAGCATTGAGAGCCGTGCCGACGATGTGTGCAGAGCTAAAGAGGAACTGCGAACAACACCGGTCTATCCCCATTCAGCTGCCTATGCGAGAGAACATGGGGAGCTGGAGCAGTACCGAGCTTCCAACAATGTAAATCGCCAATGCAAGGAGTCTATTGAAGCGGCGGTGCGGGAACATTTCGATGGAATGTATCTCAGCCACGATGCGGCAAAGGGTGTGATCGAGACCTATGGCATGGAGCGTGTGTCTATGGTTCTGTCTAACACGGTCCAGCTTCAGGACTGGGATGGGCGCTACTCCCGACGCAACAAAGAATGGGCTAAGACCATTCCTAATGATAATCCCGAAACCGTCCGTTGTGGTTATGCCTTAAACAGCCACCCTGCTGTTCTGGATGGTTTTATTGATCTGGTGCGTGAAGAACAGCAGCGCAGCCGTACCCAGAGAGAAAAGCTGGAACCGTCCCGTCCCTCAGTACGGGATAAGCTCAAACAGGAACTGCCCGCCCATAAGTCTGCCGCCCCGAAAAAACGGGAGCCGGAGCGATAACCATGGCAAAGCGCAAGCGGGATGTTCCGGTTTTGTTTTGGGTGTCCGCAGAAGAACTGGAACTGATCCATCAAAAGATGCAGCAATACGGGACAGAGAATTTGAGCGCTTATCTGCGGAAAATGGCGCTGGATGGGTATGTGGTCAAGCTGGAACTGCCGGAGCTGAAGGAGTTGGTCTCCCTGATGCGCCGAAGCAGCAACAACTTGAATCAGCTGACCCGCAAAGTGCATGAGACCGGGCGGGTTTATGATGCTGACTTGGAGGATATATCCCAGCGGCAAGAACAACTGTGGGAGGGGGTGAGGAAATCCTTACTCAGCTCTCTAAACTTTCATAACAAGGATAGATACTCCATTTGCGGAGGGAGGAACGGCGTTTCTTCGCCGCACCTTCCTCCGCTTTTTCTTTTTGGCGGTATCCTTGTTTTTTGCCTGTCCGTACCGGATAATATGGGTAGAATAAAAAGTGAAGCAAAGGAGCGAAAATAGATGCTGACCTTTGAAAAGGTGTTGGAGATTTTTGCGGACTACCTGGCCGCAGACGAGACCATCGAAGTGTATATCAGCCGTCACGGATGTGTAAGGGTTGAATTTGACCAGAATTTTCACTATTGCACCGGCGAGATGTGCCATACTCCCAAGGAACTGTTCGACCTCTTAGCCGATGATTACCGGACTTATCTGGAGATTGAACTGACCAAAGGAGACGGGAGTGACGGAAGATGATGTGAGAGAAGCGGATGCCCTGTGCAAACGGCATCTGGAGCGTTGGAAGGAGGAACTGGAATGAAGATTTTGAAATGCCTGCTGATGGTTGTAACTGCACCGGTCTTTTTGGTGTTGACGCTTTTTGTCTGGCTCTGCACGGGGCTGATCTACATATCCGGTCTGGTGCTTGGTCTGATCAGCACGGTCATTGCTCTGCTTGGCGTGGCTGTGCTGATTACCTATTCCCCGCAGAATGGTGCAATTTTGCTGGTTATGGCATTTTTGATTAGCCCGATGGGATTGCCGCTTGCGGCGATCTGGCTGTTTGGCAAGGTGCAGAATTTGAAATTTGCGATACAGGATTGGATGTATGGGTAAATGATGTGAATATAATCTGGAATGAAAAGAAGCAGGACAATGGGAGATGAGACCCAATGCCCTGCTTCTCAGTTTATTCAGAACGAACTGTAATATATTTTTGATTGCGACTGTTAGGTTATCTGGAATAGTCATTTTAAGTGGCCTGGCCATTCCAGTAGTGGATTCAAATATTTTCTTGTAAAATAAGTTTCTTAAATTTCTTTGAAACCAAAAAACGAGCAAATTTCTTGGATTTTTTGTTGTGCAAAAAAAAAATCCAAAACTGCTGTTTGGATGTCCTGATGATTTATCTTGGTGGGTAACTTGGTCATAAATCTTGGTCACTGGTGGACTGACTAAGTCACCCTCTAAGTTGTAGTTCACATTTTTCAAAACAACCCTGAAATCTGTTGCTGTTGAGGAAAATTCAGGCTTATATGCCGCTGTATATCCAGGTAGCTTTTCGGTTTCACTGACGATTTTGCGCAGGCCACTTCCACGGCGTTCCATGTACTTCATGCGGTGGAACAGGTCAGCAATCACAGGGTTTCGCCGCATCGAACGAATACTGTAAATATCGTATTCTTGAATTGAGCCGCCGCCAAACATACCGCCCGGAGATGTGATTTCCACCCGATCATCAAACATATCAATGTGGACTTCGCTGCCAAGCACAATATAATCACGATGGATGAGAGCGTTGACAAGAGCCTCTGTTACAGCTCGTTCAGCATAATCCGGCTTGTCTACACGATACTGAGCTTCTTTGACAAAACGGACTTTGGAATTATTGCGAATAAATTCACTGCCACTTTTCAGTAAATAAATCAAATTCCCTTCGTATTCTTTATCGTCCAATGCATCATCAAAGATAGAGCCTTTTTCCAAGCCATTCCACCGGGTACAGAACATACGGGAGTTATAGACTGTGTGCTGATCGGTCATGAGCTTTCCGGCATTGGTCAGAACCCCATTTTTGTCAGCCAAACCGAAGGAGACATAATCGGATGGCTCAAAGCGGAGGCCAGTTCGTTCCAGATAGGTTGCCTCCAGAAGTGTAAAGCTGTAATCCTTTTTCACAGCTTCTGTTGTTAAGGTGTCAAAGGACTGATTGGTTCCCTTTAAGATCAATTCATTCACAATGTAATCAGGGGCAATTACGCTTTCATTTCCAACACGGATATATGCCTCCATCACGCCGTCTGCCTTGTAATAGTATGGGGTGCTACGGCCAGGAGAAACCTCCAGAGCTAATAGATTTTTACCATCTTCCTGCAATGGTTTAAGATAAACTGCGGTAATGGTGTGATACGTTCTTTGATTAAGCGGCTGATCGCTTCAGCATCCTTTTGAACATCGGACAAGCCGATAGGCTCCCGGTCATCGGAGACTCCGAAAAACAGAGTGCCGCCAATTCCATTGGAAAAGGCACTGACACTTTTTAACCAGCTTTTTGGCTTTTTTATTTCGAGAGCAACTTTGAAATCACATTCGGTTGCTTCAGCAATGAGCTGTTCTATCATAAAATCCCTCCTTTGAGGTTGTAGAATGTTCTTTTTTATTATACCCAGCGGAGAAAGTTATTGCAACGATAGAAGCAAAGAGTTCAGCGAAAACAAAAATATTTTGAGAGGAGGACCTTTTATGGCAACTACAAGAATCATGCCACTTCATGTCGGCAAAGGCCGCACAGAGAGTCGGGCAATCAGTGACATCATCGACTATGTAGCAAATCCACAGAAAACAGATAACGGCAGGCTCATTACCGGCTATGCGTGTGACAGCCGGACTGCGGATGCGGAGTTCCTTCTGGCAAAGCGGCAGTACATTGCCGCTACCGGACGAGTGCGTGGCACAGATGATGTGATTGCCTATCATGTGCGCCAGTCCTTCCACCCTGGTGAGATTACCCCGGAAGAAGCAACCGTCTGGGCGTAGAATTTGCAAAGCGTTTTACTAAGGGCAATCATGCCTTTGTGGTCTGCACTCATATAGACAAAGCGCACATTCATAATCACATTATCTGGTCATCGGTCAGCTTAGAATATGACCGGAAGTTCCGAAACTTTTGGGGCAGCACCAAGGCGGTTCGCCGGCTAAGTGACACCATCTGTATTGAGAATGCACTGTCCATTGTAGAGAATCCGAAACCTCACAGAAAGAGCTATAACAAATGGCTGGGCGATCAGGCAAAGCCCTCTCACCGAGAGCTGCTTCGTGTGGCGATTGACAACGCATTATCACAAAGTCCTGCTGACTTTGAGGAGCTGCTGAAGCTGCTGCAAGAGTATGGTTGTGAAGTTTCAAAGCGCGGAAAATCGTATCGACTGAAGCTTTCTGGTTGGGAGAAAGCCGCCCGCATGGACAGTCTGGGCGAAGGATATGGATTGGAAGATTTGCGGGCAGTTCTCTCCGGGAAGAAAGCACATACCCCGCGAAAGAAAACAGTCACACAGGCAGAGCCGCCGAAGGTCAATCTGCTGGTGGACATTCAGGCAAAATTGCAGGCTGGAAAAGGTGCTGGCTATACGCGATGGGCTAAAGTTTTCAATCTGAAGCAAATGGCGCAGACCATGAATTACCTGTCAGAGAATAACCTGCTGGAGTATGCGGTTTTGGAAGAAAAGGCTGCGGCTGCCACGGCACATCACAATGAGCTTTCGGCGCAGATCAAAGCGGCTGAAAAGCGCATGGCAGAGATTGCTGTTCTGCGTACTCACATCGTAAATTATGCCAAGACCCGTGAGGTCTATGTGGCATACCGCAAGGCGGGCTACTCTAAGAAATTCCGGGAGGAACATGAGGAAGAAATTCTGCTCCACCAGGCTGCTAAGAATGCCTTTGATGAGATGGGCGTCAAGAAGCTGCCAAAGGTCAAAGAGTTACAGACAGAGTACGCAAAATTGCTGGAAGAAAAGAAAAAGACTTATTCCGAGTATCGGCGCTCCCGTGAGGAAATGAGGGAGCTTTTGACTGCAAAAGCGAATGTAGATCGAGTGCTGAAAATGGAGGTAGAACAGGATGTTGAAAAAGAAAAAGACTACGGCCAGCGGTAAGCTGGTCCTGGTCAAAAGCGTTCGCAGAACGCGCAGCCACAGAATGAAATTCTGTGTTCAAAGGGGCTTGGGGGCGCTGCCCTCAACAAGCAAGCGGAGAGGAAAATCACAAAGGGATTTTCTTCTCTGCGGGCCTGTGTGTATTAACACAGGCATTGCTTGCCTCTTTTCTCCGAAAATGAAAAGAACCAGTGAGAGAATCGTTAAATTTCACTCACTGGCTCAATTCGTTTCAAATTTTTTTGACAATTCTGTTAGCTCTTTCACCGTTTCCTGTGTGTGATGCAGCAGGGTGTCGCGCATTTCTGGCGGACAGCTGGAATAAAGCATTTTCATCTGATTGACACCCTCATCCTCCAGAGAAACATCTGGATTTATAAGTGTATCTAAAGAGATGTGTAGGACTTTTGCCAATGCTCTCACAATCAAATAGGAAGGGTTCATTTTCCCTTTTTCAATGTTGGCAATTTGCTTTACAGAAACATGGCTCAGATCAGAAAGCTCCTGTTGTGTTAGCTCTTTATTCTTTCGGGCTTCTCGCATTTTTGCCCTAAAGCAGTTAAATCATCAATCGGCATAA
>VOFJ01003459.1_pt1 | contig 32493 bp, 47 predicted proteins | sample 5384081 | NCBI WGS metagenome assembly VOFJ01 (sample SAMN12384729, study PRJNA508395) | human gut metagenome | isolation source: healthy gut I | host: Homo sapiens | reverse complement strand
AAAAGCACAGCTTGCCTATTCCTTTGATATTGCCATGCAGAATGAATTGACGCTGGAAGAAAACATGGAGCTGGCGAGGAAGTTCGTACAGGAGCAGTTTGTGACAAAAGGCATGATTGCCGACCTTGCTTTTCACAGCCCGGAGAAAGAGGACGGCGGCATCCCTAACCCGCATTTTCATGTGATGACAACCATGCGCCCTTTGAACCCGGATGGCACATGGGGACAAAAACAGCGTCGGGAATATCTTCTTGATGAAGATGGAAACCGAATCCGGGATAAAAACGGCGATTATATGTTTAACGCTGTCCATACAACAGACTGGCATGAGCCGGAAACGCTGGAACACTGGCGGGAGCAGTGGGCGGCTGCCGTTAATACAAAATTTGAGGAAAAAGGGCTGGATGTGCGTATCGACCACCGTTCCTATGTGCGGCAGGGGCTTGACCTGATACCTACTGTCCACGAGGGAGCTAATGTCCGGCAGATGGAAGCAAAGGGCATCCGCACCGAGAAAGGGGAACTGAACCGCTGGATTAAAGCCACCAACCGGCTTATGCAGGATGTGAGGAAGAAGATCAAAGCCCTGTTTGTCTGGATGGAAGAGGTAAAAGAAGAACTTTCCAAACCCAGACACCGAGCCTTGCCGACCTGTTGATCGCTTATTACAACCAGCGCAACGCAGGGGCATGGAGCAATAAAGCCAGAACCGGAAACTTAAAGCAGTTTGCCGAAGCCGTCAATTATCTGACGGAAAACAAGCTGCTCACATTAGAGGATTTGCAGGAGCGTCTTTCCTGTCAGTCAACGAAGAATTTGAAGCGTTAAGCGACTCCATGAAAAAAGAAATCTGCCCGGATAAAGGAATTGCAGGAATTGATACGGGAGGGCGAGAATTACCAGCGGCTAAAACCTGTTCATACGGAATTGAACAATATCAAGTTTAAGAAACAGAGGGAGAAATTTGAAACATCCCACGATGCGGAGTTAACGGCTGTTTTATGCCGCCCGCCGTATTTTGAAAAAAAAAACTGGACGGAAAACCCATTGCCCTGAAAGCATGGAAACAGGAATACGCACAGTTAAAAACAGAGTATGCCGAACTGTCTCCGCAGCACAAGCCACTCCGGGAGGAAGTCATACGGCTACGGCAGGTGCAGAACGCCGTAGATACCGCACTGCGCCGGAGGGAGCAGCCACAGGCAGTACAGAGAAAGAAACATGAGATGGAGCTATGACATAACCGGCAGCTTTACCGCTACCGGCATTTTTATGGAGGGAGCATTTGAATGTATTTGAAGCGGTGAAACAGTCTGTTACCACCCGGCAGGCTGCTTCATTCTATGGAATCCGGGTGGGGAGAAACGGCATGGTCTGCTGTCCATTCCACAATGACCGCACGCCCAGCATGAAAGTGGACAGCCGCTTTTACTGCTTCGGCTGCGGGGCTTCCGGGGATGTGATCGACTTTGCCGCTTTGCTGCATGGATTTGGGGAAACGGGAAGCTGCGGTCAGGCTTGCGGAGGACTTCGGCGTTTCCTATGAGAAATCCGGCAATGCGCCGCCAGATAGGAAGCGTCACAACAGGTCACAGTCTCGACAAAAATCAGCGGAGCAGAGATTTCAGGAAACGGAACGGTATTGTTTCCGGGTGCTATGCGATTATCTGCGCCTGCTGGAGCATTGGAAAACAGCACACGCCCCACAGCCGCAGGATGCCATCTGGCATCCTCTTTTTTGTGGAAGCGTTGCAGAGGATAAGCTACACAGAATACCTTTTGGATATTTTGTTATACGGAGAAATAGAAGAAAAAGCGGCATTGATCGCCGCACAGGGAAAGGAGGTGTTGCGGCTTGAACAGCGAATTTCAGAGCTTGCCGCCGGAAACGCAGGAAGCGGTCAAAAGGACGATGGACACAATGGAACCGGCGCAGACACCGGCAGAAATCCGGGAAACATTAGAGGGGACGCAGAAAGGCGGCGTGAAGAAACAGCATCCGAAACTGCCTGACGGTGTTCCAGCGTGACCCGCTGTTTCGCGGGGCGCTGCGCCTGAACCTTTTGACGGAGCAGATTGACATTGTGAAGCCGCTGGGCTGGGAGCGCACCAGTACCACGCTGACCGACATGGACATGAACTACCTGCTTTTGTATCTGGAAGAAAATTACGGGCTTACCAGCGAGAAAAAGGTGCAGAGCGCCATCAAGATTGTTGCCAATGAAAACCGCTACCATCCAGTCAGGGATTACCTGAACAGCCTGCAATGGGACGGCACAGAGCGCATCCGTTACGCCCTGCATCACTTTCTGGGAGCCGATACGGACGAATACACCTATGAAGCCTTGAAACTGTTCCTGATGGGAGCCATCCGGCGGGTATTCAGACCGGGGAGAAAGTTTGAGGTCATGCTCTGTCTGGTTGGTGGTCAGGGAGCCGGGAAATCTACCTTTTTCCGGCTGCTGGCAGGCAGGGACGAATGGTTTTCAGACGATTTGAAAAAGCTGGACGATGAAAATGTGTACCGCAAGCTGCAAGGGCATTGGATTATCGAGATGTCGGAGATGATTGCCACAGCCAACGCCAAGAGTATTGAGGAAATCAAGTCATTCTTAAGCCGCCAGAAAGAAACCTACAAAGTGCCGTATGAGACACATCCGGCAGACCGGCTGCGGCAATGTGTATTTGAGGGACGACCAACCGGCAGGACTTTTTTGCCCCGTGACCGCACCGGCAACCGGCGCTTTCTCCCCGTGACGGTGTACCCGGAACGGGCGGAGGTTCACATACTGGACGATGAAGCGGCGGCGAGGGCGTATATCGAACAGATGTGGGCGGAAGCCATGACGGTTTATCGCAGTGGGAAGTATAAGCTGTCATTCAGCATGGAAATGAACCGATACCTGAACGCCCACCAGCAGGACTTTATGCAGGAAGACACACAGGCCGGCATGATCTACGCCTATTTGGAGGACTACACCGGCGACAGGGTAATGTTCCAAGCAGCTTTATGAGGAAGCGCTGGGGAACTTAAATTCCCCGGCAGACTGGGAGACACGGGCAATCTGCGAGATTATGAATACCGGCATTGCGGGCGGCATCATACAGGGCTGGGCAGCCTACAAAAGCCCGAAGCGGTATAAGAAATACGGTTCTCAAAAAGGCTGGGAGCGTGTCAACCAAGCCCCGCCGGAGGGGGACGGTTTTCAGGAAATCACGGAAGAAGAAGCCCGGCAAATGGAACTGCCATTCTGAAAAGCCGCCGGTTGACAGTTTGGTTGACGCTTCGGTTGACAGCCGGTTGACGGGGAAAAGCCTGATATTTGGGGCATTTCTCTCCTTTGTCAACCATGTCAACCAAGAAATCAAAGAAAAAGTAAAAAGTAATAATAGAGCGCCTGTGGATTGTTTTCAAAGTCTTTTCTGCCGGTTGACACGGTTTGGTTGACACGGAGACAGTCTGCGGCTGTACACCTGCCTGACATTCCCTTGTCGGGCATATTTCATTTATGGAGGTAACTGCCTATGGCAAAAAGCAAAAACGAGAGCAATAACAAAAACAGCGGCACCCTGCTTACCGAAAAAGACGGCACCCAGTATTTTGTCATGGGGAAAGTCCGTATCAAGGTATCGGAGCATTTCGCACAGGATGGGAAGCCGCTTGACAGCCTGCTGGAAGATGTGATCCAGCACGCTGCCGCCGCTTCCTGAAAAAATACGGAATAACGACTGTCAATCAGCCCACGCTTATGATATACTTGTACCAGCGAGTATTGTATAAGCGTGGGTTGTTTCTTTTAGAAGGAGGATTTTTAACCGTGAAACAACCATACAATACAACGATTTATAACACTGCACTATATTTGAGATTGAGCCGTGACGATGAATTACAGGGGGAAAGCGGCAGTATCCAGACCCAGCGCATGATGCTTAGGCAGTATGCCGCAGAGCATGGGCTGACCGTTGTAGACGAGTACATTGACGACGGATGGAGCGGGACAAATTTCGAGCGTCCAAGTTTCCAAAGGATGATTGATGACATCGAGGACGGGAAAATCAACTGCGTTGTCACAAAGGACTTATCCCGTCTGGGAAGAAACTATATCCTGACCGGTCAGTACACGGAAATCTATTTCCCCAGCAAGGGAGTACGCTACATTGCCATCAATGACAATGTGGACACCATCAACGGAGAAAGCGAGCTTGCACCGTTCTTAAACATCCTGAATGAAATGCACGCCCGACAGACCAGCAAAAAGGTCAAGGCTGCCATGCACACAAGATTTGCCAATGGCGCACACTATGGAGCCTATGCACCGCTGGGCTATGTAAAAGACCCGGACAAAAAAGGTCATCTTCTGATCGACCCGGAAACACGCTGGATTGTAGAGAAGATTTTTGACCTTGCTGTACACGGGAGGGGTGCCGCCAGCATTACACGGATTCTGGTGGAAGAAAAAGTACCTACCCCCGGCTGGCTGAACTATGAAAGATACGGGACTTTCGCAAACATCTATGCGGGTGCGCCGGAGGAAAAAAGCCTACGCATGGACGATAGCGCAGGTCAAGAGCATTTTGAAAGAGGAAACCTACATCGGTCACAGCATTCACAACAAGCAGAGCAACATTTCATTCAAGAACAAGAAAAAAGGTGCGGAAGCCGCAGGAAGAATGGTATCGTGTGGAAAATACCCACGAAGCCATCATTTCTGAAGAAGTGTTCCAAAAAGTTCAGGAGCTGATTGCAAGCAGACGCAGGAAACGCAGAAACGGTACGACACAGATTTTCGCAGGATTGATAAAATGTGCAGACTGCGGATGGTCTTTAGCCTATGGGGAAAACAAGCAGAATAAGAACCCATACGGGTACTACCATTGCAGCAAGAACGGACAGGGATTACGCCAGTGTTCCATGCACTATATCCGCTATGATGTACTGTACGCCTATGTGCTTGCAAGACTGCAATACTGGTCTATGCTGGCACAGAAAAGACGAGGACAAGCTGCTGAAACGCCTGCTCAATGCCAGCGACAGGGAAAGAAACTCTGCGAAGAAAAAGCAGGCTGCGGAGCTGAAAAAGGCAGAGAAGCGTAAAGCCGAGGTTGACGGGCTGTTTGCTAAAATGTATGAGGACTGGTCTGCCGGACGCATAACCGAGTATAACTTCAATATGCTGTCCGAGAAGTACCAGAACGAGCAAAAGGAGCTTGAAACAAAAATAAGACAGCTTCACGAAACGATGGAAGCCGCCGTACAGACCGCAGCGGATGCTGAAAAGTGGATTGCCCTGATGAAACAGTATGTCAACCCTGTGGAGCTGACCGCCGAACTTCTGAACACTCTAATTGAAAAAATAACCGTCCACGAAGCTGTCAAGGGCGAGGACGGCAGCCGGGAGCAGGAAGTAGAGATTTTCTATCGCTTTATAGGCAAAATCGACTGACACATCTTTTTTACCCAACAATATCTTTAACTAAGGGAAACGGGATTATCCGTTCCGGATGCAGATGTTTTGATTGAAATGGCAAATTTGCTTGATGTATCGGTTAGTCAATTGCTTGGAATTGAGGAGAGTATCCATAGTAATGGGAATTTGGCGGAAGAATTGGCGGAACTAAATGAACAGCTGGCAAGAAAAAAAAGCAAAAAAGAAAAGTTGTTGTATCAGGCAAACCAGAAAAAAGAGGTCTGATTCTGTTTGTTTCATTTTTATCTATGATGATTACAATGAGTGTGAAAAAATGAAGTCGTATCAATTCTAATGGCAGGAATATGTATGCTGATTGCAGCTATCGTACTGTATCGTAATTTGGCCTTGTTTACAAGTCTAACAACTGACGATTTAAGGCTTGGTATTTTCCGTGTTACCACACTTTGCAATATTAGCATTTTAATCATTGGTATTGTTTTTGCTTTTCTGAGTGCAGTTGATGTCATTACTTTTTCGGAAAATGGAGAGAAACTATTTGCTATGGTATTATTGTCTTGCATAATGGTTTTTATAGGTATTGTATCGCCGAAGTTGCCATATAACAGACATACCGGCCTTCGTTTGCCATGGACTGTGCGTGATGAAGATACCTGGAAGATTGCACATAGAATTTTAGGATTTATTTCATTTCCGATGGTATTGCTGTATATAGCCTGTGCATTAACAATTTCTGATTTTGAGATTGTGTCTGTTGTGACAATGCTTATCTGGATCAGTATTCCAGGTGGAATATCCTATATTTATTTCTATAAAAAATACCACAGTAACAAAAAGTAAAAAGCTATCCATTAAAACACAGAAAGTCTTAGTTATAAAATAGAGGATGTAGAAATTGGGGGAGATTATCCGATGGTTCGGACAGTCTCCCCCATTATCCTGTTTTATCTCCAGAAATCTGTTTTTTGACGAAGACCGATGTCTGCACTTTTTAAAAACCGGGTTGATTCCCTGTTTTAACTGCACTTCATAATCTTGGATCGCTTTAAACGCAATCCCTGATAAAATCAGGATAACCGGAATGTTAATGAGCGCCATAACCCCCATCAGTACATCGGAAAGATCCCACAAAAGAGACATCTCCATTCCAGCGCCCAGAAAGATTGCAAGTGCCGATACCAGTCTGAAGCCTTTCATAAAAGCTTTTTCCGGCTGTTTTTTGTGAATGTAGATTAAAAGATTGTCACAATAGAAACAGTTTCCGAGCAGAGTTGTAAATGCAAAAAAATACCATTGCAACTGTAATAAAGATCGGCCCGAAAGAACCAAGTGATTCCTGAAGAGATGCCTGCACCCACGGTGCTCCCTGCAATTCTTTTGCCGGATCGATCCCGGATGACATACACATCATTGCTGTTGCTGTACAAAGCAACAAAGTATCAATAAATACGGATAACATCTGTACCAGCCCCTGTTTTACCGGATGGCTGACATTTGCTGAAGCAGATGCATTCGGAGCAGAACCGATACCTGCCTCATTGGAATAGAGTCCCCCGGCGGATTCCCTGCATCATGGCTGAACCGGAAAATGCTCCGAAAATCGCTCTAAAATCAAATGCTTCTTCAAAAATGCGCACGAACATTGCCGGCACGTTCTGAATATTGATAATTACTACCAAAAGTGAAATTCCGATATACGCAATCCCCATTACCGGCACAACCATTGAAGTTACTTTTTACGATACGTGATCCGCCGCCAAGCAAACACCATCCGGTCAGAACTGCCAGAATCCCACCAATGATCCATGGGCTTACCTTCGGATCATAAAAAAGAAAATCCGGAAAATGTAGACTGCAGATTGTAGGATGCCAGCATATTGAATCCAAATGCGTAGGTTAAAATCATTGCAACGCAGAAAACAATTGCCAGCGGGCGACAATGAAGTGCCGCTTCAATATAGTAAGCCGGTCCTCCATAACAGCTTCCGTCTTTTCCTTTTTTCTTATAAATCTGTGCCAATGTACTCTCGATCAGTGCAGATGCACTTCCGATGATCGCAATCACCCACATCCGTAATACAGAACCAAATCCACCTATACAAATCGCCGATGAAACCCCGACAATATTTCCCGTTCCCACACGGGATGCTGTTGAAACCATAAGTGCCTGAAAAGAGGAAATTGCCCCTTTATCCTCCGGTTTTTCCATCACGGATCCACAAGCATTCTTAAATAATCTTACCTGCGGAAATCTTGTGCGGACTGTAAAATAGACTCCCGCACCAATCAGTAGAATGACCAGCAGCTTGCTGTACATAAAAGAACTGATTGCACCAATAATTGTTTGAAACATACCTTCTTTCCTTTCTCTGTTTGCTGTCAATATATTAACGGAAAGAAGATGGATTTGCAAGTTTTTTACATTTTAGTACTTGGTTTGAAAACGGATGGAAGAATAATACGATACTGTGATAGAATAAGGAAAAATATACCAAAAGGATATATAGCGATAGCCCCTTATATTTTCGGAAATCGGAAAATAAAACTCGTTCCACGATATCTTCGATACTTTCGACGTGAATGGTTCCATTGTGGAGGTTTACAATCCAGCGCACCATAGAAAGGCCGAGACCGGTACCGCCATTTTCTCTGGAACGGCTTTTGTCTATGCGATAGAAACGCTCCCAGATTTTGTCCAGGTGTTCCTCACTTATTCCAATACCATCATCTTTAACTTCACCGACAATCTGGTCATTTTCGACCTTCAGGATAACATGAATATGTCCATTTGTTTTTCCGTAATTGATGGCATTGGTTATTAAATTCATCATCATACGCAAAAGCAATGTCTGGTCGCCGTTCATAAATAAGTCGTCCTGCTTTTTGCAGGGTGATCTCAATATTTTTTTCCTGTGCTTTTGTCTGCAGTTCTTCTATTACAAGTTCGCTTAATAATCCAAAATCCAGTTTTTCCATCAGATGCTGCTCATCCTGTTCGTTTCTGGCGATCATTAACATTTCGCTTGTCAGCTTTGACATTCGTTTTGCCTGCCTTAAGATGACTGCAATCTCTTCCTTATCTTCCGCAGATAAGTTTTCATTTTCCAATAAGTACTCACACTGGGAAATGATAACAGCAACGGGAGTCCGCAGTTCATGGGATACGTCTGATGTGAATTGACGTTCCTTCTCAAACGAAAATTCCAAGCGCTCGAACATTTCGTTAAATTTCTCCGACAATTCGTATAATTCATCTTTTGCTTTTGGCAGAGACAATCGTTTGGAAAGATCTTTTCCATTGCTGATGTTTTCAACTTCATCGCAGATAAGATCCACCTGTCTCAATGCCCGCTTGATCATAAAATATCCGATGGCCCCGATCAGAATAATGAGTAATGGGAATACAACCAACAGCATTTTCTCGGATGTCTGCATGAAAAGTTCTATAGAATGTACGGAGGTAATTCCTCGTACCCACATTTCCTCATCATCACCGTAAGTGTAAACGCTGTCATATATCATCCATTTTCGATTTGATCCGGTTATCATTCGGCGGTGTATTCGACATGAGGATAGTTTCTTCTGGAAATTGGGCTGGAATCGTTCCATAAAGTAAGCGTCCGTTTTTGTCATAAATACAAAACATAATACCGTCATCGTAAAATTCGGTATCGCCGTCAAGATAAAAGGAATCATCCTGAAAATTAATATTTGAAGAGAAACCAGTCACTGCGGCACTGATTTCTTCTTCTGTCGCAGAAATTCCAACCTTATCCACAAAAAGAAGGACGAGAACTAAAATAGTCCCAAGAACTACGGCAATGATTCCGGTGTACCATAGCGTAATTTTTTTCTTTTGATCGTCAGCTGTTTCATTCGTTTTCCCTCATTACATATCCGACACCGCGAACAGTGTGGATGAGTTTTTGTTCATATTGTGCATCGATTTTTTTTCGTAAATAGCGAATGTATACGTCGATCACATTGGAACCACCTTCAAAATCAAAGTCCCACGCATTCTGTTCAATCTGCTGTCTTGTCATTACGATATTTTTTTGTTACGCATAAGACATTCCAGAACCATAAATTCTTTTGCAGAAAGATCAATTTCATTTCCGGCTCTTGTAACCTTTCTTGTATCACGATCCAGAATAAGATCTGCTATTTTTAGTTGATTGGATGTAAATTGTGGCTTTCTACGCATCATGACACGGATTCTTGCAAGTAGTTCTTCAAATGCAAATGGTTTGATCAGGTAATCATCGGCACCAAGATCCAGTCCTTTGACACGGTCTTCAATGCTGTCTTTTGCTGTCAGTAACAGAACCGGTGTATCATCTTCTCGTTGCCTTAATTCTCTTAAGATTTCATATCCATCCTTTCCCGGCAACATGATATCAAGAATAATACCATCGTAGGAAGTCATATCGATATAATCCATCGCTTCCAGACCATCCCCACAGGCATCTACACTGTAATGTTCCTTGACAAGCCTTTTTTTTTTTTGACAATGTTTCTTAAATCATTCTCGTCTTCTACAATCAGTAATCTCATTAATGTAATTATTATAATACCAATCATTTTCGTCTGCTAGAGTCCTTTTTTTTCATTTTTTGAAATTACTATTTGTTTTAATCTTTTTTTTTAATCTTCCCCCTATATGATACATTTAACAGCAAAAACAAAACATCCAAGAGACGGAAGGAGAACACGTTATGAAAAAAAATATTAGTAGTTTTATTATCTCTCACATTAATATTTGCTTTTACAGGATGCACTTCATCCAATAATGGAGCAGCAGAAGATATAGAAATTAAGACACAGGAAGTTGTAACATCAAATACAGATGACGATGATGATAACATCAGTAACACAGAAAACGCAGTAGAGAATGTGAACGAAAAGGATTATGATTTCTCTTCTTATGAAAACGATATCCGTAATATAACAAAAAGTGTAAACAATGCAAAAAGATCTACAAATGCATCTGAGAATTACGAACAATTCTACGCTTTGAAAAAACAGATAGACGCAGTTGATGACGAACTGGATAAACTTGATGATGAATTTGAGTATGCTTATCAGATGAAAGAGATTAGCTTCGAGACATACAAAGCGAGAGAACGCACGATTGAAAAACTGGAAGATGAACTGGAATTAGCAGAAGAAGCGCTGGAAAACAAATACGACATTGATGATTAATTCCATATCGACTTCTTCAGAAACCGACAAAAGCAAATGTATCTCCTGTATGAGGTGCGTGTCCATATGCCCAGTTCATAGTTATTGATAAGAGAGACATTTCCTTCATATGTAGAAAGCGCCCAGTTTTCTTTGCCTATATATACAATGGAACATTAAAAAGTTGCATAATTTTAAAAAAAAATTGAAGTTTCCTATAATAAAAAAATGAGAGAGAGTGCGATCACCTAACCTGGTAATCGCACTCTCTCTCATAACCGTTTTTTACTATTTAATAACTATTTTTCCTTCCTTTAAAGATATAGGATCTGAGCTTACACCTAAAAAGACAGATATAATATTCTCCGGATTTTTTTCTGCAGTTAATTCAAAGGTTTGATTTAATTCTTTACGAGGCTCTGATTTTCCATCTAATATTTCACCGTCACAGATATAAAAATACATGATTCCCTGGCCATTTCCACCGTTTGTTTCCGCTTCATATTCCGTTGCCTGAATCATTAAGGTTTCTCCCTCATTTAATTCCCAGCCTGATCCGTCTTCCTGCTCAAAAATGACTAAATCATTGTTGCCAAATATAATTTCCGGAGTAATATATTGTCCGGCGTCACCGGATACAGCAAATTCTGTTATACTGTTTGGACTAATGCTTACGTTTTTGTATGATTTAATACGAGCTGTTGTTTCCCAAATTCCATCTGAAGGTTCATCCGGAACCTCTATCTCTTCATCAGCTCCTATTATCTGTCCTTCTCCATGAAGTCCTTTTTCCAACTAAATGCCGGTTGCTGTCATCAATTAATGCTGCACCGTAGTTGTGAGCAATAGCAAGAATAGACGACATTGCAGCAAGAGCTGCAACCAGTAAAACACTCTTGATAGCAAAATGCCTTTTTCTCACGATTTTCTGATCATGGATCATATCTGTTACATCTTTACAAGTTCTATCTGAAGAAAACATATCATCGGTTTCATCATTAAACATATCATTTTCTTCTAATATTTCATAAGCAACATCTGAAATGTTAGTAAACATATCGTTATACGAAATTTTCATACTGATTTCCTCCTTCTTCCAAAAATTTTTTCATCTTCTCTTTGCAGCGTTTGAGTTTGCTTTTTACTGTGGATGCCGGAATACCTGTAATGCGGGAAATATCGGCTATTTTCTCATTTTGAAAATAAAACAGAACTAATATTAACTGCTCATCCTTATTCAGTTTTCTCAGAGCATTTGCCAGCAGTAATCTCAATTCAACCTGGTTAAAATCATCGGAAATATCTGCTATGACCTCATCATTTATCTGGTAATCTGGTATGCATTTTTTCTTTTCATTTATAGCTGTATTTCTGGCCAATGTGCCTAAATAACCTTTTTTTATTGTAACGCTTTTCGATGGATCAATTTTATTAGCTTTATGCCACAAGGTAAAAAAAGATCTGATTAACCACACCCTGAAGATCAATTTTATGAGAGTAACTGCCTAAGATACTGTATACAATTTTTCCGACATAAGCATGATATTCCGAAATTATTATTGCTAACGCTGATTCATCTCCTTTTTTGGATTCGTCTAATTAGTTCATTCTCATCATAATAATTACTCAATACGTTCCACCTCCCACCTTCTTTTCATCTCTTTACCTTATATACAAAAGTCATATGAAAAAAGTTGCAGCCATCCATTATATTTTTTACAAGTTTCCCTGTATACGGCTCGAGCTTTGATGACTACTAATCGCTTTTATACATAAGTAGGATTAGCAGCGGCAACTCGATTCTTTGCTATTTTTCTTTTTCTCCTGATGAATTCTTTTTCGTTTCTCAAAATATTCTATGTTCCTATAGGGATTCATTCCTTGTTTTAGCTTAGGATACCGGTTGATGAATCATTCCTTGTGTTATTATATACAAAGGAGCTGAGTACATACAATTGTAACCAGCTCCTTTGTCTTTTCCATTTTCTAAGCATATTCTTTCATATAATTACATCATTAAGAGAAAGCTTCCATAAATATTTTGACAGGAACCGATGAACTTCCTCATCTGTAGCAATCCAAGACTCTTCATATAATTCATCTGATATTTTCGCTTCATGAATATATAAATTGCCATAAAGTGCAACATATTCTGTAATAAGCTCGTCCAGTGTTTTGCATTTACGGACGACAAATGATCCCATCTCTTTTTTATATTCAATTTCTTTTTTTCTCTTTGAAATATGAAAGAAAAATTATTCCTTCATATAACGAAACGCTCAGAACATGTTTTACAGTGGTCAAAAGCAAATTTTTTTACTTTTTTTCTTACGAGTTTTCTTGCGTGTTTTTTAATGCAACTCGTAACATTAGATTTTGCATTTTTCCTGAAATTAGGTAAAGAAAAAAGAGCATATGGAATTGAATCCATACACTCTATGATTTCACGAACTTAAATTCATTTTTAACTCAACAACAAGTTTCCCAAACTAAAAATTATTCATTTAATTCAGCCTCAATCTCTTCAATAGTAGGCATACTACCTCTAAACTCTTCTGGTATAAGTTTTGATAATTCATAGCTAGAAATACCAAGTGGCTGGCTAGTAGATTCTAATGCATACTGGGCTTCTACTTTATCCATATCTTTGCAAATCAGAAGTCCCAATGTAGGATTATCGGCTTCTGTTTTCATCTGATGATTAACAGCCACAACATAAGTTCCCAATTGACCTGCATAAGAAGAATCAAATTTTCCTGTTTTTTATTTCTACAACAACATAGCAATGCCTTTGAGTATTGTAAAATAGCATGTCTATAAATTTTTTCAGTATCTCCGACCTCAATTCTCACTTCCCTGCCCATATATAAGCAAAGCCAGTACCTAACTCCATAAGGAAATTATTAACTTTCTCTATAAGCGCATCCTTTAGTTCCTTTTCATCATACCTTTCACGCAAAGTCAAAAAATCAAAATTATATGGATCCTTCGTAATTGCTTGTGCTAAATCGCTCTGTTCTATCGGAAGTGTATTAGAAAAGTTAGTTATTGCCTTTGCCCTGGCGTTCATATAAATCCGTTCCTAAGAAGTTTAGTAAAAACATCTCTTGACCAATTGTTTTCAATAGTCTTTCTGATATAAAACAATGCCTTTGCAGAATTTCCTTTGCATTTATCAAGTATTATTTTGTTATGTCCCCATGGAATTCTAAAAATGATTTGTAAATCATCCCCAACTTGGGGACGATTTGCATCTGTAATCAATTCGTCTTCAACTTGAGGACAAATTACTGCGTCAGGATACATCTCATAAAAAGTATCTCATATATAATCCTTTCTACTGTGTCAGTTCGACAATTGCCGAGTTTTACAGTTTCTTTATAGGATGTCTAATGACCGTTTTCCATTTTTCTGGGGCAACCTTTTCTTGCATCAGACAGATATATTTCATGATGTAATCTTTCCATATTCATATCATTAACATATCCATTCTGCTCCAAATACGCATCCATAAGTGCAACAGTTGCCGGTTCATCATCAAATGCCCCCAAGTGCATTATTTGAACACACAATCCCTCATCAATGGTCAAAAACTCTGCAGATGAACAATCTATTTTTTTCCTTTTTTGGTTGCTGTTTCAACAGCCCATTCAAAATCCTTTTTTGATTTACAAAATCAGGCAGGCGTATAACTGAAATCCAATTAAAAGAATCTTTATCTGCATAATTTACACCATGTATATTTTCCTGCCACCAGAATCCTTCAAGTGGTGGAACTACATATTCAAAGAAGCCGGCAATTCTATGGTCGGTTTTATAGCTCATTTTCAGAGTATATGCAACCGCATATAATACACCGATTGCTTGCTGATATGCTCCTCCTGCTTCGTTGGGATTACCCTTTCCTCTGACCGCAATATAATTTGCTTTAGGGACAGTCACGATCTCGCTGGCTTATTTTTTTAGGCATATAAAACTCTTTATATTCTTTCTTAAAATCAAAAAGCCATAACTAACTCCTTAAATTTATAATTTATGAACTCAAATTCGTTACCAGTGACGAATATCTTTTTTGTCTTGTTTTTTAATATCTTTCTCAGTAACACCATAATAACTGTATAAATCTCTGGATATTTTCTTAAATTTTTTTCATTACCGCCTTATTTCCTGAATAAGACATTCTAAATATATTCCAAGTATAATCTATCTCCATTTCAAGAAAATCATCATCGATTCTTATTTTATACAAATGAAAATCCATAGGAATTATACTATCGGGCATTTCAGCAATCATTTCACTTCGAGTCTTTATTTTACCCAAATACTCTTTGACGGATGCTTCATTAGAAAAATCCGGTACCGGAATATCCTTCATTTCACCCAAAAGTTCTGGTTCATACTGCAAAATCAAACTCTCTTTTTAGACATTTTATTTGTTCAATATATTCTCTATCAGCGGGAGCAGTTTCGGTCAATTCGTATTTATCTTTTTGCATACTGCACTGTTTCAGAAAGAGAATGAGGATTTGCAACTATTGTCTTCTCTACTTTTTTTCTCTTATATCTATATATGCTATTTTTGATTCTAATCTTTAAGGGTTGCTTTTTTGAATGTCCTGCTATAAAAATGCTTGTAGGACCATCTGCACTACCTATGATTGAAATCGCATTTTTTACTTTTTTTTTCATTCGCCTTTTCATTCACCTTTTCCTCACAAATCCAGATTTCTATTTTTTTGTTTCCATAGCATGGTGTATTCTTTTTTTCACCAGTAGCTTCATCTAAACTTCACATTGAATAATGAACCCTTCTCTTTGGTAAAAAAGAAATTGCTCTGGCATTCTTCTGATATACATTTAATCGTGTTAATCTATCTTTTTATCCTTAATATAATCCAATAAAAAGCTTGCCTATGCCACATGACTGCATTTCATCAGAGACAAAAATACCTTCAATATATTCATCATTTAATCCTACAAATCCTTGTATCATTTTATCATCTTCATACACATAGACTTCCGCTTGTGACATCATTTCTTTCACTAATTCATAATTACTTTTCCAATATTGCTCAGAAATAAAATAATGTGCTTTTAGATTGGTCTTTAACCATATGTCAGCAACTCTATTAATATCTATGTTCTGCATCTTTCTGATCATAACAAATATTCTCCCCCCAACTACATCCTTTATGTTTTTCTCTTTTTTTCATTCTATCACAAGCTTACCATTAATCATTATTTTTTTGATATTTTTTTATTTCCTATCGTAAGTACAAGATATTTTCTTGTTTATAACTATTCTTTTTCTAATAAAAAAGTGAAAATGCAAAAGTAAGCGATATCTGTAACCTATTTTGTGAAAGTGAACTATAATCAATTAACGTTAGTGAGTTTTTTTAAATATAAAGGAGTCAAATCAGTGTGATTTGGCTCCTTCCCTTATCTGTATATCTATGCCTCTTGCCTTCTTGTTTTTCATGATATTTTCATATACAACGTGTGAGACAACTCCCGATTTGATTTTTTTATATTATATCAATTACATTTGAACAATCAGAAGTGCTGGCAAGTGTATATCAACCGTATTTATATTTACCAAGACCGGTTTCCAGAAGACATCCGATGGATATAGGACGCAGGGCAAAACAGTTTGCACCTTTTGCAGCACTTCGGGGACTGGATGAAACCGTTCGACAACAAGAGATTCTTTATGAACCTAGAAAGATTCTATCGGAGGAAAAGCAAAATGAGTTGGATATGAAATTGAATATCTTAACTTGTGACCGGAAGATACAAGTAACATATTTCGTAAGGTCACAGAAGAATCCATTAATCGGTCAATACCATACGATAATGGGAACTGTAAAATTCTTTGATTCATCGTCATATTTACGGATTGATGATATCACTCCCTTTACTTCTTCGCGATAGTTCCTCGCAATAATTTCTAAAACAAAAAGCCGATCATATATTATTATACAACCGGCCTTTGTACATCTTCAATTATTTTTCAAATGGTTTGTATTCAACATCAAATCCAAAGTGCTTAGGTCCGAAGCATTCCAAACCTTCTGAGTAGTCCAGATTTCAGGGGATGGAAGTGCAATTACTGTCATCTTATCACCAACTTCAAAATTAGGTGTAGTCATTGGATTTCCTTCTCCGTTAATCATGCAGATTAGGTCCGGAGCAATTACATCAACTTCGCCATTGCGGTATGAGATGATGTTTTCGTTCTTAAACCAGATGCGATATGCTTCGTCCGTATAATCTCTTTCGCCCTTTTTTAGATGAATTTCACCAAAGTTGAAGCCATCTCTTGTTTCACAAGTGTAATCTGAAATGTGGCCTCTGAATAATACTTTACCTTCTTTATCATCACAGATAGCAGAAGCAACATCTCCGCCAGCTTCCTTTGTTTCTCTAAGAACTCTACCGATTTCCTGAGCGTAAGTAATTGCACCAGGAATTAGAGAATTCTTGATAACCTTACCAACGTTTGCGTGATCAGCTACACCTACAAGGTTGTCACTTACAACAGCAATAGCTCTAACGATATCTTCAGCTCTTAGGTCATCCGCTACATTCTGAATTACAATTTTTTTCACCAAATTTTGTAGCTACGCCCATAGGGAAAATAGGAACGTTCTTTACATAGTATGTAGAATGCTGCAGTTCAGGAACTGAACGTCCGGCTGGGTCAGCGTCAATAAGAGGTAAATCCATTAACAGTGCAACGTGAAGAGCCTCAGCTGTATTTTCTCCACCTAATTCAGTTGAGCCAATTGCATACATTTTCTTACCTAAAGATTCCTCTAGAGCCTGTACAGCTAAAAACTGCGGGAGCTGTTTCGCTATGCTTCAGATGAGCTAATCTAGGATCAGGTTTAGCTGATGGAGCACCGCAACCATAAGGAGTAACAACATACTCGTCATCTGGAAGTTCATCTAAAGTGATTAATTTTAGAGTTTTTCCCTTTTCGAAATGTTCTTCTAAAAAGAGCCAAACCGTCAGCAAGTGGACCGCCACCACCGGTACCAAGCACTGCACATCCGTACAATAGATCGATCATGTCCTGTTTGTTTAATTCTCTCATTTTTTCTGTCTCCTCTTTTTTTTTTTTTGTGATAATTTATGCTATATTTTCGGCGTTATCTCTTGATGCAGATGGAATAAAGCGCTCTGCAATAAGATAGATAACAAAACCTATAATGATACCAACGAATTCAATTTTAACTAGTGTATAAGAAATAATTGCACCTAATGCCCAAGCAATTACACCAGCCCAGTTTACACCGTCCTGTGGTCTAAAGTTCTTAGCTTTACCTTTTCCTACAACCCAGTAGTCAGCAAGAATTTACTCCGCCAACAGGACAAACAACGTATGATAGTAAGCTTAACACTCCCTCAACGTGTCCCAAGATACCCAGGTCGCATAATACAATACCAACAATTCCTGAAATTAAAGTAGCTTCTCTTCTTCGGTTATCTTTAAGCTTAAGTGCCATAACAATGTTAAGACCTGCGCTGTAAGCATTTGTTGAGTTAGTTGTCCATGTTGAAATAACAAGTGCAATGATGCCCAGGAGTGGAAGTCCTACTTCAATTAGAACCATACTGATATCATACTGTCCTGATAGCTTTGTAAGAACGATTCCCATAATCAGAGTTATTACACCCATTGGGAATACACCGTAGAATACAGATTTAACAGTGTCTTTTTCTGCTTTTCTGAATCTAGTATAGTCAGGACCAGTGATTGTACCTACAGCAGTGAAGTTAAATGATAGTGCTACACCTGACATGAAGCTCATAGATTGTACAGTTCCTTCATCGTTAAGGTTTCCTGTTCCGTAAACCTTAAATGCTAGGAATATTCCGTAGCACATAATGATCATTAGTAATGGAATAGAAATCTTGTCTAGTTTTTCTAGCGCATGCACTCCATATACTGCAGTCAGAAGCATTATGATTCCCCAAATTGTGTTTGAAACTACAACTGGAATATCCCATCCGGTCATAGCTAGCATTGCGTTACTGAAGGCTTCTCCACATACTCCATTCTGGATTCCAAACCAGCCAATCATGTTAACAGCAAAGATTGTACTTACGATAAATCTAGCTCCGCTTTTTCCAAAGCCGGCCTGACAGCATGTGCAGGATGCTAGTCCAAGGTCACAGCCTATCATTCCCGTTGCAACCATACCTACTACTACAATTAAGTAGCCTAGTGACCCTGAAATAATTGCTGGCCATATAGGCATTCTTTCCGCTAATAACGCTCCCAATAGGAATGCAGGAACGCATACACATATGCCGGCCTGAACGAAGGCTAACGAAATCCAGTCTTTTCTGTCTTTCAGCAGAAATCGCCTGCAGAGCTGTGACTTCTGCTTTCTTACCTTTATTTTCATTTGTACTCATAATGGGTACCTCCTTTTGAATCTTCTCTATGATAGCACACATTATTATAAATGATAATTATGCAGATGACAGAATTATTTATCAATCATATTGTGCTTTTTTGCACAAAAGCCTTGTTTATGACTGTGAGTTTTGATATCATAAAGGAAAAAAATTATACTAGGAGGAGCCATGAGTGTTACTGTTCAAGATTGTTTAAGACTACCCTCTTTTTCATTCTGCGAGAGTGATTGCAGGCAAGAATGGACTGGGTAGAATAGTATCATCAGTATCTGTAATAGAAATACCTGCAAAGTCTGTAGAGGCAATTAGTGTATTCAATCCCAATGAGTTGTTAGTCACGTCATTTTATTCAATTAAAGATGATCCTACTAGACAATGCGAGGAAATGAGAAACTTATATGATGCTGGAGGCGTTGCACTAGTGCTGTTTTTTACGTGGGTGACGTCATCCCTCAGGTGTCTGACGAGTTGTTGCAGACTGCAGACGTTATGAACATACCTTTAATTCTTATTGAAGACGAAGCAGAATATAGCGTTAGTTATAGTGATGTAATTAAAGATGTAATGGGGGCTGTTTTCTACGATCAGGCATCTACGGATTCCTTTTCAGACACTGTGGAGAATAGATTGAAGCAGATTCCTTACAATAAAAAGAAGCATGGAAACCCTGCTAAATGTAATAGCTGAAACTTATAACTGTAACCTTGTGCTTTATAACAAAAACGGTTTATATTTCACATCTATATATAAGCCGTCCTTTGGACAATTTGGTCCGAATTCTTTTTTAATGCCTTCGCTGATGGCTCAACGGACCTTTTCTGTAAAAGCATAATGTTGCAGGATAAGTCATTTTATTTGTATAGAAAAGAGTTCCCCACGCAGGAAATACCTGGCTTACATTATATGCTTCAAGCAACGAAAACAGCATTAGTGAACACAAAGCTAGATGAAATTTGTGCATGCACAAATTTCTTCTCAACCTTATGGGGCTACACCCTCGATATGCAGAATTATAATACTGTTATTACTTTGATCTTGAAATCATCGCGTGTAATAGGAGAAAAATTCCTTGAAGCTAGTGGTGTGCCTTTTTCTAAGCTTTCAACTATTCTTGTAGTAGAATCGGAAAAAGACAATTTAACAGACATTCTTCGGCAGATTGAAGGCATATTGAAGGAAAGTGAAAGATTCTACGTTAAGGATATTATTGACGACAGACTTGTAATTCTAAGTTCTATAATGGTTTCCCAAAAAGGATGATGGCATTATAGCTACGGAAATAGAGAAATGCATAAACGAGTATGAGGGAGCCTTGTTTTCTTGGAGTCTAGCAAAAATCTAACTTCAATGAGGAAAATATACTCAGACTTTTTGTGCAAATTAAGCAGCAATGAGCAAAATTTTCATCCACCGAAAATTTCGCGACATGTATGATGTTATATTTTCGCAGGAAATCACAAATCTAGCTATAAATAGAGGCAATCGAAACGATCAAATCAAATCCATAATAGAAGCCTTAAAGGACGACAGTGACAACCTGATGGAAACCCTTGCAGTGTACCTAATCGACTGCGACTCCCAGTTGAGCACCACTGCAGCCACCTTGTTTTTGCATAGAAATACTGTGACGTACAGGCTTAATAAGATAAAGCAGATAACAAACACCGATTTCACCCTTATGCCGGCCACCTATGATTTTTATCTAGCAGCTGCGCTGTGGCGGTTAAACAAAAATTCCTAATGTGAGAATTTCAAATCAAAGTCTATCACTCGTGATTGACAAAATATGACGAGGGCTTTATTGCAGTGGTGCGCTCGGTGAGCACACCCCCTTACATACAAAATTAGGAGAATCTTCCATTTTGTATGCAGGGGTGTTTCAGCCCTCCTTTAGTACTGCGATTCGTGTTGTGATCAGTTGTTTAGTCTGTTCTATATATTTCTCCGGCAAATAGGAATCTTCACATGCACATAAAAGTTTGTCTTCTAGAGAACACATTTTAGAAAGCATTTTTTTGCTGCTGCATTCTCAGCAATGCCACACTTAGATGCAAAAGACATAAAATCACGTTTTTTCAGACGTCTCTTCTTTCCATTTAGAGTCAATGCCATTTCTTCTTTATCTTCTGGTACTGCGATATATCTCTGAATCTGCTTTGGGCTGTCACCAAACTCTTCTCCAATTAATTCGATTGTCTTCTTGCCTTTCTTTTGTTGGCCACTTTGTCCCTTTTTCCGACCTACTTTTTGTTTCATTGCTTCATTTTTCATTCTGTAAGCAAAAAGCTTTTTCGCTGAAAGAGATATGTTCCCGGTGCAAATTTGTATCAACCATTTTTACAACCGCATCCTCATAGCTCATAGGCTGGATCAGTACCGGTATTTTTCTATATCCCAAAAGCGCAGCAGCTCTTTTTTTTCTTCGATGCCCGGAAATGATTTCATAGGTACCATCTTTGATTGGTCTGACAAGTAGTGGTGTTAAAATTCCGTACATTTTGATACTTTCTTTCAGCTTTTCCAGATCGTCATCATCCCTTACCTGGAATGGGTGATTACGAAATGCTTTGAGTCGTTCTATTTCAATCTCAACTATAGTTTCGCCTTTCCAATTACTTTTTTCTTTTACTTTCTGCATGATTTACCTCCTTATCTTAGGACGACAAAAAAACCCGTCCAAACTAGAATTTTTTTATAAATCTAGTCTGAACGGGCATGCCATTCGTTCGTTAGCAGGGCTAACTCTTAAATATAGATTTCAGCTAATCGATGTTTGCAGGATTCAAATCGGATGAGTGAATTTACTTTTTACTTTTCTCTATTTTACATCCCTTTTCTTTTTGGTTAATAAGACCACTTTCCCAAATGTTAGCAGGACTGTAAATTTTTTCTTGTTAGCAAATGACTGCTTTTTATTAGCTGTCAGCTAACATTTTTATGGATTTGTTAGCAGAAACAGCTGATTTTCAAAGCAATTATTTTTTCGAAAAAAAAAGAAAAAAGCGGATAACGATTTTGCTAATCAGCTAATCATTTCCGCCTCTTATCAAGCGTTCCCTGTAGGAATCGAACCTACAATAAAGTCTTAGGAGTTATACAGGGTGCTGTCAATTTTTGGTATGTTCTGTATAATAAAGCCTGATTTTTCTTATGAAAAACGGCTTTCCAATTTTATCCAGTCAATTACTGTAATCAGCTATAAACCTTAGATAAGTACAGCTTGTTAGCAACTTTTTTAGCTACAGCTAATATTTGGGGAAGTATGTAATGATACTAACTACATCAATCCTATGACTACCATTCCCTTAGAGGTGGAAATGATATCTATATTTAATTGACTAGATTTATATTTATAATATACAACGTGAGCGTGTATTTGTCTATGGAAATTTCGACTACTTTTTATTTTTTTGAAATTAGGGGATTTTCCAATAATGCATTTCCATTAAAACCAACGCTTCCTTATAGACGCTATATTATTTATTCTTTCAAATAGGTGCAAAAAAAAGAGCATTTACGGTTTTACGGTAAATACTCTTTTTACTGCCAATATTCAATTTATATCATTCGGTTTTCATAATCTTGTAATTCATGGAAAATATCATCCACATATACAACATCATTTTCTATTCTGTACAACATAAAATATCTGTGCTGTTGAAAATTTATTCGACGATATCCAAGGCTCTGTAAACGTGGATTGTCGCATACTTTCAAACTGTCCGCTACATACTTCAACTTTTTAATAGTATTCTCAAAATCATCAAGCACATTTTTTGGCTGCCTGTTTATTTTTCTTGGCAAAAAGCAGATACTGTATAAACTGGTTCAAGTCTTCTTCTGCTTCAGCTGTTACAACTACTTTATAATCCATATTTTCCTCTCATATCTGAAATCACATCATCTGCATTTCGGTAATTTCCCTTTTTGAAGAAGATTCTCCGGATTGTTCCAGTCTTTGAAGCATCTCTTCTTCTGTCATAGATGTATAAGGATTATGCACAGTTCGTTTTATTTCAAATGGAAATCCATTATATGCAACCGCCTGCGTTAAAAACATCCTTATTGCTGATGTCGTATCAGTTCCAAGATCTTTAAAAAAGCTGATCTGATTTATTTTTTAAGTCATCGTCTACCCTGATCTGAATTGTACTTGCCATTTTAGAAACCTCCTTTTTTTCTTCATTATAATGCCATTTCATTGCTGATTCAATACAATTGTATTGATGTTTTTGCTCGCTTTTTATTGAATAATTTCTATAGGCATGATGGAGATAGACTCACTACTTTTCATTACTTCATTGTCTTAGCCAGCGAATTAAGCAATGCCCGCATTTCCGGATTCGCCAGAGCTTTCATCAATAATTCCATATCGACTTCTTCAGAAACCATATTTGGATCAAGATTATTTTTTTTGTAAAATGCATCTTCAAATAATTCAGCGTTCTTTTTCTGTCTTCATCAATAATATGGGAATACACATCTGTAACCATATCTGTCTGGGAATGACCAGAATCGCCCTGCACAGCTTTTATATCACCTTTATTAAGCTTTAATTTATAGGTGACACTAAAGTAACTGACCATCATGCGATTCTTCCAACCGAGGAACTAAGAAATTACGATCTCCACTCATTGAAAGAAACGGAATATCAAGTTTTGTTTTTAATTGCAATCAGGTTATTGATGGCAACAGACCAGGAGTATAAGTATGAAGAAATCTCTGTTCAAGTGGAGAGTAAAGGTGAATTATTCGAGGCGAAGGGAAAGAAGATTCTGCAGTATGGATGGAAACTTTATGAGGAGTGTTTCAAGAATGACCAAGGAATGGCTATGGAAGAATTTTGTGCATCAGAAAAAGAATTTCCGGAAGTGATAAAGAGACAATCTTTCGGTGTGTTCCTGTTCAAAAGACAGTGCATTATACAACACCACCAAAAAGAATATACCGAAGATACGTTACTTGCTGCCATGGAAACAGCGGGAAATAAGGACTTTGAAAAGGAAACCGAAAAGAAAGGTCTTGGAACACCGGCAACAAGAGCGTCCATCATTGAGAAGCTTGTATTTTCGAAATATGCCATAAGAAAAGGAAAACAGATTTCCTGTACAGAAGATGGAAAACTCCTGATAGAAGTCGTTCCGGACTATTTGAAATCGGCAGCACTTACAGCGGAATGGGAAAACAAGCTGTTGGAAATGGAAAAGGGAAATCTGACGGATCAAAGTTTTTTAGAAGGAATCAAAGGAATGGTGATGTTACTGATCTCAGATTGCAGGAAACTTTCATCCGAGCAGACCCATAAGTTTGATACTAGGAAGTCCATCGGAACCTGTCCGGTCTGTGGAAATCCTGTTTACGGTGGAAAGAAGAATTTCTATTGCTCCAATCGTGATTGTTCCTTTGTTTTGTGGAAAGAAAATAACTTTCTTGAAAAAAAATGGGTAAAACGATGGATGAAGCAATTGCAACGGCACTTCTGCAAAAGGGCAGGGTAACGATGACAGATCTATATTGTGCAAAAAAAGAATAAATATTTTAATGCGGATCTCGTAATGGAAATAGAGGATGGAAAGGCCCGATTCCAGTTGGAGTTCCCGAAAAATACAACAAGAAAAAAGGAGAACTAATCGTATGGATTTTAAGACATTTAAAGAAGAAGTAAAAGAAAATGTAAGAGCACATTTACCAAAAGAAGCGAAAGATGTGGAGCTTAGTTTTGGGACATATCAAAAAAATGAATTACAGTTATGAAGCATTTTTTATTAATATTCCAGAGAAAAATGCTCAAGTATCAATTAATCTTGATGAGTTATATGAAGCATATAAAGATGGTCAGGATCTATCAAAATTTTATGAGATAATTCCAGAAATTGTAGAAAGTAAGGAAGTGGACCGTGCAAAAGAAATCAGTTTTGATTATGAACAGGTTAAACCACATTTATTTATTCGGGTAGACCGGGTAGAAGGAAATGAAAACATTTTTTAGAGAATGTTCCACATTGTCAGATGGAAGATTTGGCATTGACTTATCACGTCCTATTAAATAAAGACGGGGAAGGAATCAGCAAGGCAATGATTACAAACAGCTGGCTGGAAATACTTGGGGTCACTCAGGAGCAGTTACACCAAGATGCATTAAATAACAGTCAGAAACTGTTCCCGTTGTCTGTGATGACAATAACTCAGGCAGTGATGGGGGGGTATAGATCCAACAGGAGTGTTTGCATCATCACAGGAAAGCCTGGAAGAAGCGTTGAAAGATGAAGAGATACCATTAATTGTTGTTACGAATAAAACTAAAACAGATGGAGCAGCGGCGTTGTTTTATCCGGAAGTAATGGAGCAGTTGGGAGAAAAAATTGGAGATTTTACGATTCTGCCTTCCTCTACGCACGAAACATTGATTCTACCAGATTCAGAAGGGATGCCGATTACAGCATCTCAAAGAAATGGTAGCAGAGGTTAATGGTTCATTTGTTGAAGATGCAGACCGCTTAACTGATGAAGTATATCATTTTGATACAAAGGACCGAGTTTTCGAAAAAGTAGACAAATTCGTTGCAAGACAGAAAGAGAATAGCCGAAAACATGTTGCGGAGAAAGGAACTGAAGGAATCCAGAAACCGAAGAAAAGTCATGAGATGAGTCTTTAAGTATGAGAAATATTCCAATAATGTAAGAAACCGTTGTGAGAGGAGAAGGAATCGTTAGAAGATTAGGACTTCAGTTTGGCTTCGGTCGGGCTGAGGTCCTTTTCTTATGAACTAAGAAAGGAGATTCTATAATGCAGGAAACAAAAGAAACAGAAGAAAAGAATAAAGATGGAATTACAATCCAAGAATTAACAGAAAAAATTCGACAGATGGATCAGGAAGAATTCATTGTAACAGTTAGTTTGGAAGGAGGGCTTGCGGATGGCAGAGAATGAGATGAATAAGGGGTTAAGTCAGGTGTCTATTCGTTTGGTGCAGGAATCCCCATTATTAAGTGACGAATCGATCAATACTCCTGAACAGGCTGTAAAAAGTATTGGGAGAATGGTTAGAAGGAATGGATCGGGAACTGGTTTGTGTTTTTTGAATCTGCAGGCAGATTTGAAGCCCATTAATATGAATATCGTCAGTATGGGAGCTTTGAATGAGGCACAGGTGCATCCAAGAGAAGTTATGAAGAGTGCGATTTTATCAAATGCAGCCTGTATGATGTTACTTCATAACCATCCAAGTGGAAGCTTAAAACCATCAAAGGAAGATGTCAAAGTTACGGATATGATGCATCAGGTAGGAAATCTCTTACAGATTCCGCTTGTAGATCATATTATTATCGGTAAGAACAAACAGTTTTATTCCATCCGTGATCAGGAGGACTATGATATACCAAAAGCCTTCTTATATCAGTGATATCAATCAATTGAAATGGCCGCAGACAATGCTTAAAGAGGAACAGTTTTACCAGGATAAGAGTAATGCTTTCCGAAAACAAAGCAAGGGAAGCTTGAAGAAATCATGGATGAATTGGAGCAAGGGGTTCAGTCTATTTTAACAAGTGAGAATTACATGAATTATTTGAAGTTTTTAAGTTCCTTTCACAGTTATAGTCTGAATAATACAATTTTGATCTATCATCAGAAACCGATGCATCTTTAGTAGCCGGATATCGAAAATGGCAGTCCCTAGGACGGCAAGTACGAAAAGGAGAAAAAAGAATTAAGATCATTGCACCAGCTCCGGTAAAAAGTGATGACAGAGAGGCAAAAGATTGATTCAGAGACAGGAGAACCGGTGAAGGATGAAAATGGAAATCCAGTGACAGAGGAAGCAAGTACAACAATTCCACGCTTTAAGGTATACGAAGGGTGAGGAATATGGTGGAAGATATGAGCTCATTGCAGGAAATTGTTTGATTGGTCCAACTTCAGAGAATCCATATCTTACGAAGCCAGCTGTAAGTCAGGCGATTAAAGATGCGAAAAACTATTTGGAACAAAAAAAGAAAAGAGTCATGAGAAGCAGGGGAAAGCATTTGAAAATCACAGAAAGATCAAAAACACTTCCTACCAAAAAAAAAAAGTGAAAGAACAGGAAAGATAAGGAGTGAATGAGAATGAATCAATATGTAATCTATAGAGTGAAGGATACGGAGATTGGAAAGAAATTAAAACACATGCCTTATAACGAATTAGGGGAATTAGTTCAGGAGGTAAAGGCAGAGAATTATGAGCAGATCTATTTCGGATTGTTGGAAGATAATAAAAAAGCCATATCAGCTGCGAAAGGATTTGGAAAAAGCAGATTGAACCGGGAAAGAAATTGGAGGTCGGAGATGTGATTGTAACGAATCGAGAGGGACTTGCAGTCTCTCATTATGTGGATACCGATACATTGCTTACTCTCCCGGGATTTATAAATTTGACCGATTCAGATGCAGTAATCAAGGTTGATACAGAAGATTATGAAATTGAGCAGTATCCAGGAAAATGGAGAAGCGTGGATTATCTGATCTTTGAAGGAAAAAGCTATTTTCTCATGGAAAATCAGAAATATGGGAAAGATGCAGCGGCACTTGTACTGAATCAGTATGGCAAGGTGATTCTTGATGAGTGTAAAGATGGCTTTGATCAGGATACGATCGATAGGATGAAATCAGCTGTCCGAAGTTCAATGAACAGGAAAAACAGAAGGGAGCTACCAAAGAACGGCTTTCGGTATGGCAGAAATACTTTATCAATGGGGAATACCTTCGATCTGCAGAAATGGCAGAGGAACAGAATTACAATATGATCGATGGAAGAATCAACAATCTGCTACCGAAAAAGGAGAATCCAGAAGTACCAAAGAAGAGGAAATCTGTCCTTTTGCGTTTGTATAAACACCGCTGTGAGGTTGCAAAGAAACAGGGAAAGCCAATGCCGAGGCGGTATCAGGGGATGGAGATGGAGCGGAATCGCAAATAGATAAGAAATGACAAAGGGTGTGGGAGAAATCTCATTGCCCTTTTTTTTGAAAAAAGAGTTGTCTGATATATATAATAACCAAGTGAGAATTGTAAATTTTGCCGAAAATATAAAAATGAATCGTTGATAATATTGTGCATAAAATGGAAAAATGATAAAATCAAAAATGTGGTGAATATAAGACATATTATTTTCGAGGAATAGAGTGATTTAGGGAATAGTATGTTTTTTTTAGTATGTTTAATTAGTAGATCCGATTTCGTAAGTTTAAGATCAAGATATAAATATTGAAGGAGCAATATGAAAATACGAAAATATGTGAAAAAAAGATATTAAAAAGTAACCTCAATTTTAATTTTACTACTAGGATTATTGACTATTTTTATATTTGTCAGAAATACAAAGTATATCAGGATATGTTGTACAAATTAATTATCCCAATAATATTGCTATAAAAGACGAATTTGAGAATGTATATTGGATAAAGCCATTTGGAGATTTTGAGGATAAATATGAGATAGGGGATGAGGTAAAAGTATATTATTATCCGAATTCAGAAGATGGCTCCAATGAAAATACATTATCCCATTCTATTGTATTCAGTAGATGATGTTGTTATTTATGAAGGAGGCAACAATTGCGGTGCTACCGGCAACGTATCAAAGCGAACGTGATGCGACGAAAGATTATGCTTTTTTATCTTTAAATTCTAATATAGGTAATACGTTAGGATATCTAGGCTGGACTACATCTGTTTCAGTTGGAAACACAATGGCTTTAACTGGATATGCTGGAGAACATGCGTATGAATTGTGGGAAGGAATAGGACAAATAAAATCTACAAGTGGATCCTTTTTTAAGATATACTGCTGATTCGTCAGGAGGAATGAGTGGTGGGGCGATATATCTTACAATTCAAATGAAAGCTGCTGGTTTTAATCATGGGGGATATCCGGGAGAATCTTATAATTACGGCGTTAAAATTAATTCATCTATCGCAAATGAGATGAATTATTATAAAAAATAAGAATTAAGCTATATAAGAGAATAAAGTGAAAGCCAGAGATTTTTTTAATAAATCGAGGATGGTTCTTGCGATTCCATAAAGAAAAATTTTGAATAAATATTATAATATGTGCAGAATAATTAAATAAAAAGTGTCAGGCGGAGAAAGCAAGATTAAAATAATTAATAAACTTTCTAGCGCCTGACATTGTAGTATCAAAAAAAAAAATAATAAATGAATTATTGGGCTATAAATGTAAGTTTTCTCTTGAGATTACTTGCTTATGTGACAACAATTCCTGAGAATTATGGGATACAATCTTTAATTTTTGATTCTGTTTATATAAAATCGTGTATATCACTATTTAATGATTTATAATCTGTCAGGATTTGTTTTCTCTGATTCTTTAGCTGATTTAAATCAGGATAATCGCTATCGGGATAAACGGATTTAAGAAAATTTCGTGCTTTCATCATATTGTGCTATTTTATCAGAATGCGTTTTCCGGTAGTCAGCTTTATTGTCAGATTTCAACATGGAAGAAAAAAATACTTTTTTGTTTACATGATACTGTCCAAGATAATGGATCTTTGTGTTCAAATCTGCAATTTGATCCTGTAGGTTATTTTTTTTTGGTCGGATAAATTATCAATCTGTTTTGAAATGGTATCGGATTCATGTTGCAACTGTTCTAAGGAATCAAATTGATTCTCTTGAAGAAAAAATTAATGTTTCCGCCATTTGTTGCAGATTACTGATTTTAACTTTTCTTGCATATGCAACATTTTGTTGAGCCTTTACACATTTCTGTAAATCTATAACCAAACGTAGGTTAGTAGGATAGCTAAAAATAGCAAGTGGATCATTCTGATATCCAGGCTGATTGGACTTCTTGAGCTCTTTTCCAATTTTGGAAAGGAGCTCTTCTTTGAAAATGCAGTTCAAGTGATCGCTCACTAATTGCTTTTTTCACGATCCGGATGTAGATAACTGAAACGTCCTCTTTTATCCCTAACCTGAATTTTATATTGCTCCCAAAGGATGTTTTTAAATTCTTCCAACGTATTTGATTTATAGCATAGTTTGAACAGGATCTTTTTTATAATGCTTTATTTTCTATCTAAAATTTTATTAAACCGACTAAAGAACGTTGAAGTTGTTATTATCGCTGCCAAAATATCACTGATTGGCTCAGCCAAAAAATACCGCAAATACTTTATTCTGGATAAAATGCGGCAGTATAAAAATCAACGGAATCAACAGAATCAATTTTCTTAAGCAGGCAAGTAATAAACTAACTTTTTTTGCCTGGCCCAATGCCATGAAACTCTGCTGACAAGCAACTTGGAATCCAGAGAAAAAAATACCTGCCATGTAAATTCTTAACGCCCATGCCGTATACGTGATTAATTCTGTATTATTCGAAAAAATACCTGCAAACATCTTCGGAAATAGAAGCATAATCAACCAGAAAGCATCCCGTAAAAATTGTACAAACTGTAAATTGAGTAAAAAAATGCTTTTTTTACTCGATCTCTATTTCCTGCACCATAGTTATAGCTCATGATTGGCTGTCCACCCTGACAAATTCCCTGTAATGGTAATGTTGCAAGCTGGCTAACACTGGTAATAATTGTCATAGCCCCTACTGCGAGATCTCCGCCATATCTTGACAAACTGGAAGTAAAACTGATAGACAAAATACTTTCCGTAGATAACATGACAAATGTAGATATACCAAGAGCAAGGCATGGTAAGATGATTTCTTTTTGCAGTTTAAAGTTTTCTTTTTAAGATGCAGAATCGTCTTCTTTCCTGACAAGAAACGAAGGATCCATATTGCCCCTACAGCCTGACTCAAAACAGTTTGCGTGTGCAGCTCCCTTTACTCCAAGATGAAATACGAAGATAAAAAATCGGATCAAGAATGATATTGATTACAGCACCAATCACTGTTGTCATCATGCTGATCTTTTTTTTTTTGCAAATCCCTGTGTCGTAATAAATGGATTCATTCCCATCACGATCAAAACAAAAAAAATACTTCCAAGAATATAAATCCTTGCATAATCCACGCCATAAGGAAGTGTCTTATCGCTAGCACCAAACATCGTCAGTAACTGTGGCGCAAAAGTAAAGAATATCACCGTCAAAGCTGCGGCCATAAGCATGAGAATTGCAAAACAGTTTCCAAGAATCTTTTCCGCTGTCTTATTATCTTTCTTTCCCATAGAAATCGCTGCACGCGGTGCACCTCCGGATCCTGCCAGCATAGCGAAGGCATTGATCAGCATAAGAATTGGTGTAAACAATCCAACGCCTGTTAATGCTGCGGCCCCGACACCTGGAATATGTCCGATATAAATACGGTCAACAATATTATATAAAAGGTTGATGATTTGAGCCACAACAGCAGGTATTGCAAGCTGGGCCAAAAGACGTGGTATTTTTTTCTGTTTCCATAGCTTGTGCGTTTGACTTACATCTGTTCATATCTGTGTTCTCCTAAATATTTTTCTAGTCATCTCAATATAAAAATTACTTATACAGTCTCTCCCTTAAGAGTCCTGGTATTCTTGATAATGTACAAAACAACTGATACAACCATCATTATAGCACACAAATCAATTAACAGATCTGACACCATTGGTGTAATGTGGAACCATATAATATGTACAGCCACAGTTCCATATAATAAAAAGGTTACTATCTTTCCATGCCAGTCTGCACCATGTACTTTTCCCCTGTCTTTTTGTATCACAAGACATCCACTAACCGCCATATAAAGTTCCTTAACTGCCATTATAACGATCAACGGGAGCATATGTGGAAAGCGAGTAAACAAGCAAATCAACATTGCTGCCTGTGTCAGCTTATCAGCCACCGGATCAAGTATTTTTCCTAAATTACTAATCCTATGGAATCTTCTTGCGATATATCCATCAGCAAGATCCGTAAGACCAGACAGCAATAAGATTTCACCAGCTTAACAGAGGATTTTTTTCTTTTACACAATAACTCCATATAATTACCGGAATCAGACAAAGCCGAAAAAAAAAAGAAGATTAGGAACCGTAATAATTCGATTGAAATTTTCTTCCTGATTCACTTTGCTCTGCATGTACGGTCACATCACTTTTCTTTTTTTTTAGACATAAACCAATAAAATATAACACAAAATGCTAAAGCAAACACAACACCAAAAAACATTTTGAATCACTCTAAGACTAACCGCTCCTTGTAGTCCATAAGTCTCTGCAGCAATGGCTAAAGCACCAAATGTGTTGAATACTGCCTGCCAGCCATATTGTGCTGAAAGTCCTACACCAATTCCACCAATAATTCCTATATATGCATAGATTGACGAAGGAAGCAGAAAATATAATACTGTAAAACATATAACACCTGCAATATTTCCGACAATCCTTTTTACGGACTCTGTAGTGCATATCTTCCATAAACGGCAAAATCGCGGACATGGCCGCAATAC
>VOFJ01002653.1_pt1 | contig 32506 bp, 34 predicted proteins | sample 5384081 | NCBI WGS metagenome assembly VOFJ01 (sample SAMN12384729, study PRJNA508395) | human gut metagenome | isolation source: healthy gut I | host: Homo sapiens | reverse complement strand
GGTGTTCGGTACTCGTTTCCCGGATATGACCCGTGCCTATGACCGTGAGGTTTGTCCGTTTGTGGAAGAGATTGCAGCATCTCATAATATTCCTTTGAAAAAAAGGTGTATATGTCGGTCTGACCGGTCCTTCTTTTTTGAAACACCTTCCGAATATGCTTTTTACGGCCGGGTAGGAGGCGACGCGATCGGAATGAGTACGGTTCCGGAGGTAATCGTGGCTCGTCATGCCGGTTTGCGTGTATTCGGTATGTCCGTGATTACAAATGAAGGCTATCATTTTGCCGATGATTTCGTCAATGACGGAGCGGACGTGATCGTAGCAGCCAACAAGGCTGCGGTAGTAATGACAACTTTATTCAGTGAACTCGTTTCCCGTATCTGATTTTTTTTTCGGGGTGAAAGTTGCTGTGTTAAAATAAGATAGAAATTTGAACGGGTGAGTAAAAAAAATAGTGTAAAAAAAGTATCTTCCGGTTTTGGAAAATAAAAAAAATACCTCTATCTTTGCACCCGTTATCGCGGAAGTAGCTCAGTTGGTAGAGCATAACCTTGCCAAGGTTAGGGTCGCGGGTTCGAGTCCCGTCTTCCGCTCATCGGTAACAGAGGCGGTATGAGGCCGCTTTTTTAATGTAATGAAGAAAGGCCCAGGTGGCGGAATTGGTAGACGCGCTCGTTTCAGGTGCGAGTGGTTTTGCGATCGTGCAGGTTCGAGTCCTGTTCTGGGCACCATTCCTAAAATGCGCAGGTGGTGGAATTGGTAGACACGCTACTTTGAGGGGGTAGTGCCGGTTACGGCGTGTGAGTTCAAGTCTCATCCTGCGCACATTTCGTAAAGAATAGAAAAAGATAATTGTCCATGTAATTAGTTAAGAGCATATTGCTTGAAGCTGTTATATGGACAATTTTCATTTAGTATAAACCACATTTACTGCATAATACGTCTTCTGTAGATAAATCCGTAATGATTTATATAAGAACTGTCATTTTTAGAGATATAAAGTCAAATTTGTAAAAATAAGGCTGATTCGATTCGATATATTTTGCATATCATGAAACGTGGATAATAACCTTTTAAATTTGATCGAAGATGAAAAAAGTATTTTGGGGGTTTATAAGTATAAGTCTTTTTGTTCCTAGCGGATTCTTGCCGATTTGATAATTCATATAAAGAAATAGATTCTTTGCGGAAACATTTCGTGACACCGCCCGATGATGCCGTCCGGGGAGTATACTGGTATTTTATGGATGGAAATTTATCCAAAGAAGGAATGACGAAGGATCTGGAGTCAATGAAGAAAGCGGGCATCGGCTCTGTTGTATTTTTGGAGGTGAATGTGGGGGTGCCCTAATGATAGTACAGGATTGAATCCGCGTGATATAGTTTCCGTTGATAAGATTGTTGATTTGACAGATCAGCTGGCTAATGGCTCTGTGACCTGATGTCCCGACGGGAGAGTGGACAGTTATGAGGGTGGGAGTTCGCAATAACGGTGCTGTAACACGTCCGGCACCACTTCCCGAGTTGGTTTTCGAATGTGATAAAGCGGGATACGACAGCCCTGATGGCCCATCTGCGTGTTTTTACAGAAGAGTTATTTTCCCTGTTGGGTGAGCGTGATACGCTTTTACCCGGCGGATTGAAAAATTCTGCATATGGATAGTTGGGAGATGGGGGTTCAGAACTGGACTCCTAAGTTACGCCAGGAGTTTAAGAAAAGGAGAGGATATGATCCTCAACCTTATTATCCCGTTTATGCCGGCTATATTGTAGGAAATAAACAGATCAGTGAACGCTTTTTGTGGATCTGCGGCAGACTATGCAGGAGTTAATGCTTGAAAACCATTCTTTGTTTGTAAAGGCTTATGCACATAAGCATGGTATGAGGCTTTCGATAGAGCCTTATGACATGAATCCCATGCAGGACCTGGAATTGGGTGCTTCAGCCGATATATACCGATGTGTGAGTTTTGGAGTCCCGGAGGATATAATACTTCTTTCAGCGCTGTAGAGGGGAGTTCTTTGGCTAATATAAAGGGGCAGACGGTAGCCGATGTCCTTTATCTGGCACCGGAAGAGGCTCCGTTCGTCTTCAGGGCACCTGAATCAGCATTGATGGTGATTTTTGATTGATAAGCGTGGGCATAATTTTGATGCTTGTCCTCCGAGCCTGTTATATACTGCTTCGGTCGAGAACGGTAAAAATAAAGTTTCCGTCCGGAATGCAATACAGTCTTTTGGTCCTTCCTGTTTTTGAAACTATGACACCCCGGCTATTGGAAAAGATAAAATCGTTGGTACAGGAAGGTGCGGTTCTGGTAGGAATACCACCATTGCATGCTCCCCGGGTTGACTGATTATCCGGCTTGTGATCAGGAGTTATCAGCAAAGATAACGGAGCTTTGGGGTGGAAAAGAACTTCCGGAAGGGCTTGTCGAACGTGCTTATGGCAAGGGGCTTGTTTACTGGGGACAGGATATTAAAATAAAAGAAGATAATCTTTATCCGGACTATCAACTGACTTCGGGTCTATTAAGTAAAATGAATCTGGAAGATGATTTCCGGTCGGATGTAGGGAAGGTAAGATATATTCATAAAAAGATAAAGGAACTGGATTTTTTATTTCGTTTCTAACCGTACAAAAAGAATCGTTGACTACTACCTGTACTTTCCGCGTGGCTGGCAAACAGCCTCAATTGTGGAATCCGGTTAACGGGGAAATCAGAAATTTACCTTCATTTACCGAGGACGGAGTCTGCACCTCCATTGATTTGTCATTTGATGCGAATCAGAGTTTCTTTATCATTTTTGACGGAAAGCCTCGGCCTGTTCCCTTGGTATGAAGAATTTCCAGCCATCGAAAGAAATACAGAAACTGGATAACACCTGGCTTGTCACTTTTGATTCAAAATGGGGCGGACCTGGACAGGTTGAATTTACAGAATTGCAGGATTGGAGCCAGTCTTCGAATGATGGAATAAAATATTATTCCGGCACGGCGGTGTATCACCAATCGTTCAACTATTCGCACCGTCTTTACAGAAGCCGGTTTATCTGGACTTGGGTAAGGTTAAAAAAATATCGCAAAAGTCTGGTTGAACGGTAAAGACCTCGGTGTAATATGGACAAATCCGTGGGAAGTAGAGATTACGGATGCTATAAAAGAAGGGAGATAATGAGCTTCGGATAGAAGTCACGAATCTATGGCCCAACCGACTGATCGGAGATGAACTTAAGCCGTATGACGGGATTGTCAATGGACAATGGCCGGAATGGTTGCTGCATGGTGAAAAAAGACCGGGCGACAGATATACCTTCGCTACATTTACCCATTATACCAAAGATTCTCCTTTATTGGAATCCGGTTTGTTAGGTCCTGTACGGATTGTTATGAAAGAATGATGGTGTGCCTTGTTTTATTTCAATCCTTTAATCTTTTGAATTAGTTCTTTTGCTGAAATATCCAAAGACTCAACAGCCATCCAGACGACTTCGTTATCCGGATTGATAATATATATCCGGGGAATCGTATTGTTGGCGAAGAGGGAGAGAAAACCTCACCGCGGGTATCCAGAAGTAGAATGGCATTGTGAATTGATTCTCTTCCCAGTAATTGGAAACAGCTTCGGCTGTTTCTTTCCGGGAAATCGTTACCAGCAGGAATTTGGGATCGTCTTTCAGTTCTTTCCAGACCTCTTCTATAACCGGCAGGACCTGTTTGCAATCCGGACAGTAAGTCCCGAAGAATACCAGTAAGGATTGTTTGCCGATGAACTGTTTGGAGCTGAATGTGTTTCCGGCTGTATCTTCGACTGCAAATGTAGGGATTTGGCTCTTGACATTAATATAATTAATAGTTTCACTCTCGTCATCCTTTATACAGGAAAAAGAGAAGGAGGGTCATAGTGACTATAAATGAAAGAATTTTTGTGATATGCATATATTTATTGTTTTAGTTTACGAAGATAATGAATGTATTTGAATCCCTGAAAGAAAAGGAGCTGCCGTTTTGTAGATTTCACAACCTGTCGTCAGAACGGACAACCCCTTTTAGCAGCATCCCCTTTACCGCTGCAATTTTCATTTTATTACCGAGAATGTTTTGGTTATTTGTAACTGATTCGGATTCACATTCCTATGTACATTATATGAGGATGCTGTAATCCTGTCTGAGTTCACATCTTGGGGTCGGTTTTTAAAGTACAAGTTTTGCCATATTTACAAAAAGTAAATGTATGTTTTTTAATTTACTTGTATTTGCCTGATAACAAGTATTATGCTGTAGGCCTGATGTAAAATGGAGAACTGGGGATTTCTTTTGTTTATAAAAGGTGTTATTGGTGTACGACGGAAAGGAACCGACTGTTTTTGTCTTGCCGGATCGCTTATTTCTTTTTTTTGCCGGTTTATGCTTTTTCTGAATGGCAATTGCCGTAAATCGGTACTTGTTTATTTTATTATTTGATTATGTGTGGATTGATGGATATGTAATGTCTGAAAACATCAGAAAAAATGCCGGCTTTATTTCATATCGTCTGGTTTTAGGGAGAATAGATCTAGAGGAAAAATACCCAACCGGGGAATGCTGACGAATACGCTTTGCGGATCTGTTAAGTCTGGAAAAAAAAGAAGCGGTATATCGACGGCTGCGCGGTGAAGTGGCTTTTTTCTTTCTCTGAGATAGCTGTCATTGCGAGTACGCTTGGGATCTCTTTGATAACCAAGTGGGGGCCCGGTATGCTCATAGCAGGCCTTTCCAGTTGAGGCTGATTGAATATGTTGACTCCGGCGATATCGATTATGAGATGTTGGAACATTATATTTATATCCATAACCAGGGAAAAGAGGATAAAAAATAAAACGAAAGCCATGGATTGTTCCGGCGTTTTGCCCCAGTCCCTTTATCTGGCATATAAAAAATATATCGCGCTTTTTTCTTTTTAAATGGATCTATCAGAATAAAGGACCTTGACAGGAAACTTTGTTTTTAAAGACGTTTATCCGACTCAAAGTCTGAAAAGATACAGGAGAGGAGCGTTGCGGCCGCAAAACTTATCAGCCAGACGTTTTATATATGGGACCCGTTGATCTTTGTTATCTGGCCAATGATATAAATTATTTTACCAGTGTCAATTTGCTGGGAAAAGAGGATTTGCAATTACTGAAAAAAGAACTGTTGCAATTTTTGATGATATGGAAATGTTGGCAATAAAAGGAAAGTTTGATGATACCGGAAGCAGTGTCTATTTTTATATATCGAGTACGAATTTTGATACCAGCTACCGGTGTGTGGAGGTGAAACATTTACGTGTCAGCCTGATAAGAGCCTTTACCCTGAATGCTGTCGTTTCTTTGGACCGTCAGACGTATGAACGGATATCGGGATGGCTCCAGGCTGGATCCGATCGTCGACAATGATTTCCGTGAGTGGTGCCAGGCAACGTATCTGCTTTTTTGAGAAACAACGTTCCATTATTAAAGCCTTATAGGTTTTTGTGAAAAGGATGTTATAGATTATTAACTGAGAATACGGCTTTTATCAGCAACTCAAGATTCAATGTCTGTTTGTTTTGTTAGCCTTTTTTGGGTTTTAAAGATGCTTTGCCGGATTGTCCGACAGTTAATTTATGGGTTCCTTTATTTATCTTTGTATGAAAACTATAGATCCACTAATATCAAGACTTATAATTCTGTAACATGAAAAAAGAACTTTTGTATGATAATTTGCTAAATGCCATCAAAGAGGAATTTCCTCAAAAACGAATTTAGTAAATGCGCTTGTTGATTTATTATGTATTGAGAAGGAGGCTGTTTACCGGCGTTTACGGGGAGAGGTCGCTTTTACATTTGCAGAGATCGTCACTATCGCGAATGCATTTGGGATATCATTGGATAACCTGGTCGGTACAGTTACTGCGAAAAAGCAGACCGTTCCAATTGAAATTGGTGGATTTTGTGAATCCGATGGAGACTGATTATGATATGCTGGATCAGTATATCGATATATTAGGTCTGGCTCGTGAAGATGATAGGTCCGAACTGATCGATTGTACGAACATTTTGCCTCAGCAGCTTTATATGAAATATAAATATATTTCGCAGTTTTATCTTTTCAAGTGGCTATACCAATGCGGAACTCCGGGAAAAACAAAACGTTTTGAAGAGATAGAGGTCACCGACCGCTTTCTGGGAATACAGTTGGCTGGGGTAGAAGAAGCACGGCATATCCATAATTCATATTACATACTACTCGATCCGTTGATATTTCATTATCTGGTAAATGATATTAATTATTTTATGAGTATTCATCTGATCGGGGAAAGAGGATGTAAAAAACATTTGAAGAATGAACTGATGGACTTGTTGGATGAAATGGAGAAACTCGCAAACACGCGGCTATTTTGAGGAAACCGAATAAAGTCTTTATCTATATTTCGAGTGTGAATTTTGATACGAGTTATTGGTGCGTCCAGATAAAAAACTACCATATCAGCCTGATAAAAACATTCATCCTTAACTCGGTCGCCTCCCTTGGGATGAGGGGACCTACGAGAAGTTGCGGAAATGGTTGAGGGCCCTGATCCGTTCTTCTATCATGATTTCAGTCAGTGGTGAGAGGCAGAGGATCGCATTTTTTAAAGCACAGCGTGAACTGATTCAAAATTTGTAATCTTTTCTATCTATAAAGAGTATCAGAAACTTACCTGTAAAAAAAGGTGGTTTCAGGTTGGATATAGTAAAAAAGATATAAAAAATAAGCATCCAAAATTTGGAGCGTATGAATCTTTTACCTACTTTGCACCCGTAAACAAGAAACGTCAACTGCTTTGAAAAGCAACCTCTAAAGAGGTGTTGATAATTTTGATTTATTGGAGAGATGGCAGAGTGGTCGATTGCGGCGGTCTTGAAAACCGTTGAACTGAGAGGTTCCGGGGGTTCGAATCCCTATCTCTCCGCAGAAGCAGCATAAAAGCTGCTTTTTTATTATATATGGAGGGTTATATGTTCTCCGGTTCTTCACAAAAGGAGAGATGCTCGAGTGGTTGAAGAGGCACGCCTGGAAAGCGTGTAAACCCCCTAAAGGGTTTCGCGGGTTCGAATCCCGCTTTCTCCGCAGTTCGTACTGCAAGTTTTATCTTTTTTACCTTTTTTTTATTTTCTTATATACATAGATGAAGGCCGGAATCAGAAACAAATCCGCAGCCATCCAGGCAGTCGCATCACCGAAGCAAACGGCCATAAATCCAAAAAGCAGGTACCGCATAAATACTGACCAGCGTACGGGCAATCATCTCGGATACGCCCGACAGCATAGCCAGATTCGTAAATCCGGCTCCCTGGATTGTATAACGCAGGATGCACAAAATTCCCAGGATTGGAAAAAAAATGAGCAGGAAATATGCAGGAACTGAACGGCATCATTTATGATTTCCGTCTCGGAAGGATCGACAAAGATCAGCGTCAGTTCGCGTGATGCCAGTATCAGTATAAGGAAAGAAAATGCAGCATAGACAATCATCATCAATCCGCTTGCCTTAATCCCCAGCCAGATACGTTCCGGCTTTCCGGCTCCGTAATTCTGTCCGGTATAAGTAGCCATAGCGATCCCCAGGCTTTCGAACGGGCAGATAAAGAACGACTTGATGCGCACAGCCGAAGCAAACGCAGCAATGCAGGCCGATCCCAATGCGTTATTGGCACTCTGCAACATAATGCTGCCGATTGCCGTGATGGAAAACTGAAGTCCCATCGGCACACCAATCCACATCAAATTCCCTGCCAGGTTAGGCCGGAACTTCCGTTCTTCCCGCGTGCTCCTTAATATTTCAAAGCGGCGATACATATAAATGTAGCAGAGAACGGCCGATATACCTTGTGAAAGAAGCGTTGCAATGGCCGCCCCGGCAACACCCCATTTGAATACCAAGATGCAAACCAGATCGAGAATCACATTGAGTATCGTTGAAAAAAGCAGGAACCAGAATGGAGTCTTGCTGTCGCCCAGTGCACGGATGAGGCTGGAAAGCAGATTATAGAAAAAAATGTACACGGAACGCCGATAAAAGTAACCAGCAAATAGAGATAAGCATCCCTGAATATATTCTCCGGCGTCTGCATGATCCTTAAAATATCCCGGCAATAGAGACTTGTAACGACCGCAATAATAACCGACATGACAGCCGCCAGTTGCAGGCTGATAGAAACATACTGTCTCATCGTACTGTAATCCCTAGCGCCGAACTTCTGTGCTACCGGTATGCCAAATCCCGCACAACACCCGTTGCAAAACCCGATGATAAGAAAAATGACGGAAGTACTGGCACCGACAGCCGAGAAAGCATCGATCCCTAAAAACTTGCCAACAATAGCCGCATCGATCAAAGAGTAGGTCTGTTGGAGTAAGTTGGCTAAAAGTACCGGCATCGCAAAGTTGAAGATCAACGGTAATGCAGCGTCGGAGGTCATTTCTTTTGAAGTTCCCATAACTATTTCCCTAAACAATCGCCGCAAAGGTAACGATTTTATATCAAAAAAGGACTGGGATACACTTATAAAATCTGCTGATGTTTATTATACCCTGTTTTCAAAACATTTTGCATTCTACCATAGTTCTTTTATAAACAAAACATAAAAGAAAAAAAGTACATATAATTATGGCAAAGAATGTAGCGGAACAATTAGTCGATACGCTTGAAAAAAGGCAGGCGTAAAACGTATCTATGCTGTCACGGGAGACAGCTTGAACGAGGTAAACGAAGCTGTGCGTAAAAGCGGAAAGATCAAATGGATCCACGTCCGCCACGAAGAAACAGGCGCTTTTGCCGCTGCAGCCGAAGCGCAATTGAACGGCGAACTGGCCTGCTGTGCGGGAAGTAGCGGCCCCGGACATGTCCACCTGATCAACGGGTTATATGACGCCCAACGTTCGGGAGCACCGGTGTTGGCCATCGCATCCACATTGCCGACCCACGAGTTCGGAACGGAATATTTTCAGGAAACCAATACAATCAAATTATTTGAAGATTGCAGTTATTACAACCAGGTCGCAACAACGCCCGAACAGTTCCCTCGCATGTTGCAGGGGAGCCATACAGGCCGCCCTTTCTTTTCGCGGAGTAGGAGTGATCGGTCTGCCCGGCGACCTGACTTCGAAGACTGCAACGTCGGGCGAATCATCCCAGCAGCCTTTCCCGACCAAACAGCGCGTCTGCCCCTAGGCAGAAGAGATCGACACATTGGCCGACCTGCTGAACAAAGCGGAAAAAAGTAACCATTTTCTGTGGGATAGGAGCGAAAGACGCCCATAAGGAACTGGTCGAATTATCCCCCGGCCCTGAATGCTCCGGTAGCATATTCTTTCAAAAGTAAAATGGAAATCCAGTACGATAACCCGAACGAAGTAGGTATGACCGGCCTGTTGGGGAATGCCTTCCGGCTATTACAGCATGCACGAAGCGGAAGTCTTATTGTTGTTGGGTACGGATTTCCCTTACGAAGCCTTTATGCCGCAAAAACAATACAATCGTGCAGGTCGATATCAAAGCAAACCGTCTGGGGCGTCGTGCCAAAAAATAAAGATGGGACTCTGCGGCGATGTGAAAGATACCTTACAGGAACTGCTCCCTTTGGTCCGTCAGAAAACGAATGACAGCTTCCTGCGTGAACAACTGGCCCCATTACGACAAGGTGAAGCGAAACCTGCGCTCGGCCGCTGAAGTAAAAGGCAAAGATGAAAAGATCCATCCGAATATGTCATTTCCATAATCGACGAACTGGCCTCAAAAGATGCCGTCTTTACGGTCGATACGGGCATGTGCTGTGTCTGGGGCGCCCGTTACCTGCAAGCAACCGGAAAACGGAAGATGTTGGGATCGTTCAACCACGGCTCGATGGCGAATGCCATGCCGCAGGCCATAGGGGCGGCACTGGCTTATCCCGGCCGTCAGGCGGTTGCCCTCTGTGGCGATGGCGGCCTTTCGATGCTGCTGGGCGACCTGGCGACGATCGTGGAGTATAAGCTCCCGGTGAAGATCGTCGTCTTCGACAACCGTTCGCTGGGGATGGTGAAACTGGAAATGGAGGTCGCTGGACTTCCCGACTGGCAGACGACGATGCTCAATCCCGACTTTGCCCGTGTTGCCCTCTCGATGGGAATGGCAGGATACAATGTCAGCAATCCGGATGATGTGCTGCCGACGCTGACAAAAGCCTTTGCCTCCGACGGTCCCGTCCTGGTCAATATCATGACCGATCCGAATGCCTTGGCGATGCCTCCGAAGATCGAGTTCACCCAAATGCTCGGATTTGCGCAGACCATGTATAAACTGTTGATGGAAGGCCGCTCAAAAGAAGTAATGGATACGATCGATACAAATCTGAAGCACTGGAAAGAAGTCTTCTAACCAAAAATAAATATCTTTGCTTTCAACTAATAAATTCTATACAAGATTATGAAAGCAAAGATATTTTTTTGTCTCTAGTTGCTTTTTTCGCCTTGTCTGTTCAGGCGGCGGTTGTCGATACGATTCATGGTACGCAGTGATGCGATGAATAAAGAGATTCAGACCGTTGTCGTCTTGCCAGAAAACGGAAAGACAACGGCTCCGGTCATTTATTTTTACTGCACGGGCATGGAGGAAATGCCAAAACCTGGATCGGTCTGAAACCAAACTTACCCGAGATCGCTGACCAGTATGGAATCATATTTGTTTGTCCGGATGGCAAGAACAGCTGGTATTGGGACAGTCCGGTCAATCCATCTTACCGCTATGAAACTTTTTGTCGCTAAGGAGCTGGTCAATTATATCGACGCCAACTACCCGACAATAAAAGACCGCACGGCACGCGCCATCACCGGATTAAGTATGGGAGGCCACGGCGCCATGTGGCTCTCATTCCGTCATAAGGATATCTTCGGTGCAGCCGGGGAGCACAAGCGGTGGTGTTGATATTCGTCCTTTCCCCCAATAACTGGAATATGAGTGAATGGCTGGGCAAAGAAAGTGAAAATCAAGAAGTATGGGAGAAACATACGGTCATCAACCAGATTGATCGTTTGAAGAACGGTGATTTAGCTTTTAATCTTTGATTGTGGTTACAGTGATTTCTTCTTTGAAGTAAATAACAATTTTCATGAAAAGCTGCTGAAATACAAGATCGACCACGACTTCATTGTCCGCCCGGGTGCGCATAATGGCGACTATTGGCGCAATTCCATTGACTATCAGATAGTATTCTTCAATAAATTTTTCAACAGAAATAAATGATCGACAAGTTGAATCATGATTGATCAGATATGAATATTTGTTTATAGTGATGGAATTAGTTACTCCTGTCACTATAAACAAATAGCTCTTAATTTTCAATTAACTCAACCCTTCAATCACGCCGTCCACGATGTCGATACGTTTTGCCTGTGGGTCTTTCGGCAGTCCCGGCATGCGCATGATCTCGCCCATGACGACAACGATCATCTCTGCTCCGTTATTGATGATTACGTCTCGTACTTTTAGTTCGAAATCCTTGGCGACCCCATAAGCTTTCGGATCGGAAGAGAATGAATATTGAGTCTTGGCGATACAGATCGGATAATGGGAAATACCCAAGCTTTCGATCTGACGCAATTTTTTATCGGCCAAAGTCGTATAAACAATCGAAGAAGCTCCGTATATCTTCTGGGCCACTTTTTGTACCTTCGTACGGATCGGATCATTCAGATCATATGTATATTGTAAAGGAGCGGAAGGATGATTTTCGATCGTATCAACCACTAAGCGGGCAAGCTCCGTACCCCCTTCACCGCCTTCGGCGAAAACGTTATTCATGGCGAATCCAACCCCTTTCTCCTCGCAATGCTCAGCCACTAACGCAATCTCCTCGTCCGTATCGGTAGCGAAACGGTTGAAAGTAACGATTACTTGCTGGCCGAAGCTCTTCATATTCTCAATGTGTTTATCTAAGTTAGCGAATCCGTTCTTTAATCCTTCGATATTCGGTTCCTTGATTTCTTTCTCCGGAACGCCACCATGAAGTTTCAAGCTCTGGGCAGTCGCTACGATGACTGTCAGTTTCGGTGAAAGCCCCGCTTTTCTACATTTGATATTAAAGAATTTCTCCGCGCCCAGATCAGCGCCGAAACCAGCCTCCGTAATCACATAATCTCCATAAGTAAGAGCCATTTGGGTGGCCGATATGGAATTACATCCATGGGCGATATTAGCGAAAGGACCTCCATGTACAAATGCGGGAGTATTCTCCGTTGTTTGTACAAGGTTCGGCAGTAATGCGTCTTTTAGCAATACGGTAATAGCTCCGGCTATGCCAAGATCATTTACCGTGAAAGGCTTATCTTCGTTTGTATAACCCAATAAAATATTTCCGACACGTCGTTTCAAATCCTCTATATCCGTAGCCAAGCAAAGGATCGCCATGATCTCTGAAGCGGGAGTGATGTCAAATCCGGTCTCGGTAGGGACACCGTTCGCCGAGCCGCCTAGACCCGATACGATGTTACGTAAGCTACGGTCGTTTACGTCAAGAACCCGTTTCCATTTGATCTCCTTCAATCCCTCGCAGGTGTTGCGGGTCTGATAAATATAGTTATCCAATAAAGCGGTAATCATATTGTGGGCGGAAGTAACCGCATGAAAATCCCCTGTAAAATGCAAGTTGATGTTTTCCATGGGAAGCACTTGGGCATATCCACCTCCGGCAGCACCACCTTTCATGCCGAAACACGGGCCAAGAGACGGCTCACGTAAAGCGACCACCGCTTTCTTCCCTATTTTATTCAGCCCTAAAGCCAGACCGATCGAAACCGTAGTCTTTCCGATTCCCGCTTTAGTGGGAGTGATAGCGGTCACTAAAATTAAATTATGCTGGTCCATTTGCTTTTTATCGATCAAATGGATAGGAACCTTGGCAATATACCTGCCATAATTTTGTACTTCCTCACGAGGGATACCTAACGTTGTCGCAACTTCCTTAATTTTACGCAAGTCTGTTTCTCTTGCTATCTCAATGTCCGATTTCATGTGCTTTATGTAAGTTTATATAGTTTGAACAAAGTAAATCTAATTTATTATAATAACAAAATGATACGGAACAAGGTTTTCCCCCTTTATGGAATAATAAGATTGTGTTATTTTGATATTTTTGTGCGAAGATGGCGAGGATCTTGCTTTTTGTGATAGCTGTCAGGCTTGAAATTAAACTTTTTGTAAAGTGAGCTTTGCAAAAATCATACGTTTTGCTTGTTGTACTTTTAAAGAATTATAAAATAGTCTTTAAAATTATTCATCTGTAATAATTTGATTAATTTTGTGATGTCACAACGATAAAAAGAAACCTAAAATGGTTTGAGTGTGATAAATTGAAACAGATAAGAGACTAATAACATTAGCAATATAATATGTAAATTTAAGGTTATGTCAACAGTAAGATTTAGTCAGGTTACATTTGCTACTAAATCGTGGGTAGCAGAAGCATGGGAAAAGATGGTAGTGGAATTGTTTAGCGGTCGTGTCGTAGCGGAAGTCAAACAATTGGATGAAGTATGTGAATCAAAGTGGGAAGTAGAATTGAAGAAGCTTCAAAACGAGGTTCATTCTTTATGTCATCATGCGATCCATCAATTGCTCCCGATAGCCGGCTCTTATCAACAGGCGTTACTGGATGACGTTGCCCAAGCCTATACGGTATACGCTCCGGAAGAAGCAGAGTCTATCTTCAACCGGGGAAACCAAGCGATCGAGGATATCAAAGGACATGTATCGGGTATTCGCTACAACGCTTGTAAAATGCGTGAGGCGAACCGTAAAGTAAGCGAGTTGGAAGATATGCACGCAAAAGCGGTCATGTACCATAATTCAGTGAAACCTTATATGGATACACTTCGTTTCCATATCGATCAGCTTAAGCATATATTGCATGTAGCGTAATAAGATGGGCTGTCCGGGTTTGGTTACTCTCCGGGCAGCCTTCTTCTTTTAGCGAGGTTGGATAATCAGTAGGGAGAAATAGGGGAAATCCTTGGAATGTATAGTGGCGATATCAGTAGTATAATATTCTTTTCTTGTTCCTACATTCTCGAAATAATGAAAAACCGCCTTATCCGCATACTGCCGGATACAAGTATGAATAGCCTCTTGGCAACCCGGTAATTTCATGATGACGATGATCATTCCATTTTCTATTTTTGCCGAAAGTTCATCGAACGACGCAGTCCCGGGGATTACGTTAATTTGCTCCTCTTGTTTTACGATATGTATCCCGGCCAAGGCACCTGCCGCTATAAATGCCGGAATTCCTGCGATTCGATCTACCGGGATTCCTGTTTCCTCGAATTTATCGTATACATATTGTATAGATGAATAAAAACCAGCGTCTCCCTCGGCGACGATCACGATTTGTTTCCCTTTCAAATATTCAGCTTGGGCATCCAGAAACAATTCGTTATAAGCGTTTAACGCATCTGTCCGTTCCTTACTCATTGGCAAAATAAACGGATGGATCAAGGATTCGTCTACCTCAATAGCTTTCAATATATCCGTCGCCCGAGATATGATTCCATGCTTGCCTTGTGTAGCAGGACAATAGATAATATCAGCCTTTTGTAATGTTTTAAGCCCTTTCAGCGTAATTAATTCCGGATCACCGGGACCTAATGAGACGAAGTGAATAGGATGATTCATGTGTATCTGTTTTTATTTGAAACGCAAAAGTCCTTAAAATTGTGGATGTATACAAATATTCTTACTACTTTTGTCACTGTAACAGGCTCCGCTTATCTCTTTTTCCGGGAGGCGGATTAAAAGGGAACCGGGTGAGAATCCCGGACAGACCACGCTGCTGTGAACTTTTAAACATTCGGACAATACCTTGGCCACTGGTTTTGTAATCGGGAAGGCGTCCTGAATGGAAGTAAGTCAGAAGACCTGCCGGTTCATAAATAAATGTTGCTGTCCCGTGGAGCAGGACGAGAGTAACTGTCAATGATCAACTGTCAATTAAACAAGGATTATGAATAAGTTTATAGCGGGTGGATGCTTGCTTTTATCGGTATTGACTTTATCATGTACTTCAGGTATCCGTGAAAAAGGAGAAATAGGGAAGACGGCTTCCGTAGAGCAATCTGCGTTCTCGCAAGAGCAGGTTAAGCCTTTATACGCCCAAGGATTCAAGCTTACCTATGCGGATCAATATCTCTTGGCTGATATCCAAGATCCTCAAAATGAGGAAAGCACCACGTTTCATTATGCGTTCGTGAAAAGAGGTGCGAAACCCACGGGGATTCCCGCTGATTATACGGTGATAGAGCTTCCTATCCGAAGCGTTATCTGTATGACTTCCCTGCAATTATCGAACTTTATTAAATTGGGTGCCTTGGATAGGGTCGTTGGGATTACCAGTACACGGCATTTGTTCAATAAAGAGATGAACGAACGCCTGAAAGAAGGTAAAACCGCTAAGATCGGTATCGAGGGGAATTTCGATAACGAGGTTATCATGAGCATGAATCCTGATTTGATCCTTGTATCGCCATTCAAGCGGGGAGGCTATGAGACGCTGAAAGACGTGGGTATTCCCTTGATTCCCCATTTGGGTTATAAGGAGACTACGCCATTGGGACAGGCCGAGTGGATCAAGTTCGTAGGCTTGCTGTTGGGGATAGAGAAAGATGGCAATGAGCGTTTCGCCACCATCGAGAAGAGGTATAATGAATTAAAGGAACTTACGGCGGATGGTAAGGTTAAAAAACGTCCGATCGTTTTTAGTGGCGAGTTACGGGGTGGAAACTGGTATGCCGTAGGAGGAAAGAGCTTCTTAGCGCAACTTTTCAAGGATGCCGGCGCTGATTATTTCTTGAAAGATGATGAGCGATCCGGTGGTGTTACATTAGACTTCGAGACGGTCTATAACCAAGCGGACGACGCTGATTATTGGCGTATCGTGAATAGTTTCCCGGGAACGTTCAGCTATGAGGCATTGAAAGAGCAAGATCCGCGTTATGAGGATTTCCGTGCGTTCAGAGAGAAAGGGATCATCTATTGTAATATGAAGAACACGCCGTTTTATGAGAGTATGCCGACAGAACCGGAGATCGTCCTAGCGGATTTGCTTCATATCTTTCATCCGGATTTATTACCGGATCATGAGTCGGTCTATTATTCTCGACTTAAATAAGGAACACTGATGAGACATTCAAATACCCTATGGATGCTGGCGATTGTCACGGCTATTTTTGTTCTAATCTTTTTGAATTTGGTGTTGGGGTCAGTCTCTATTCCTCTTCAATCGGTTTGGCATATTATCTGGAATTTAGGAAATGAGCCTATTACATGGCAGAATATTATCTGGAAATCCCGACTACCACAGGCATTGACAGCGTTGGTAGCGGGAGCTGGCTTATCCATCAGCGGCTTACAGATGCAAACCGTTTTCCGTAATCCATTGGCCGGACCTTCGGTCTTAGGTATCAGTTCGGGAGCGAGCATGGGTGTCGCTTTCGTGGTGTTGTTAAGCGGTAGTTTAGGGGGCGTTGCCTTGAGTAAACTTGGTTTTATGGGGGAGATCGCCTTATCGATAGCGGCCGTGATCGGTTCCTTATCCGTGATGGCGCTGATCGTGTATGTTTCCCAAAAGGTAAAAGGAAATGTAACGTTGCTGATTATCGGTGTGATGATCGGTTACGTGGCAAATGCCGTGATCGGGGTATTGAAGTTTTTTAGTGTGGAAGAGGATATCCGTGCTTATGTGATCTGGGGGTTGGGTAGTTTTTCCCGTGTATCGGGCAACCAGATGATGTTATTTGTGATCATTATGGCGGTGCTGATCCCTCTTTCCTTCCTGCTGATAAAGACGCTGAACCTGATGTTGTTGGGTGACGGATATGCGCGTAACCTGGGGTTGAATATAAAACGGGCGCGCTTGCTCGTCATTACTTCGGCGGGTGTGCTGACGGCTATCGTCACAGCTTATTGCGGGCCGATCATCTTCCTGGGACTGGCAGTGCCGCATCTTTGCCGCGCCATCTTTCAGACTTCTGACCATCGCGTACTGATGCCGGCTGTCCTTTTTCGCCGGTGCCGCCTTGGCGCTTGCCTGCAACCTGATCGCTCGTATGCCTGGCTTTGAAGGAGCCTTGCCGGTCAACTCGGTAACGGCCCTGGTGGGAGCTCCGGTAGTAGCTTCCGTCCTGTTCCGCAAAACGTAAGAACGAATTGAACGAATGAGTATGAAAGAGGCAACGATACAGATAAAAAGACCTGTCTATCGGTTATCATTCTAAAAGTGATACAAAGCTGGTAGCAAGTCATATAACGACAACGATCTATAGTGGCGAATTAACCTGCTTGCTGGGAGCCAACGGTGTCGGAAAGTCTACTTTATTACGTACATTATCCGCTTTCCCAGCCTCGCCTGTCGGGCGAAATAGCACTACTGTCCCGCGATATACAGGACTATAGTGATAAGGAGCTTAGCACTATAGTGGGAGTGGTGCTGACAGATAAGTGTGACATCCGCAACATGTCTGTCCGTGAACTGATCGGCATGGGACGCAGTCCGTACACTGGTTTTTGGGGTCGCTTGGGTAAAGAAGACAGGCGGATCGTGGAAGAGGCGATCGCCATGGTCCGGATCGAGAACCTCGCCTCGCGCATGGTACACACCCTTTCCGACGGTGAGCGGCAAAAGGTCATGATCGCCAAAGCACTGGCACAGGAAACGCCTGTAATCTTCCTGGATGAGCCGACTGCCTTTCTCGATTTTCCCAGTAAGGTGGAGATCATGCAGCTTTTGCATCATCTTACCCGCACGACCAATAAAACGATCTTCCTCTCTACCAACGACATTGAACTGGCCCCCTTCAGATCGCCGATAAGATATGGTTGATGGACAAGGTGAAAGGGATCAGTACCGGTACGCCCGAGGACCTCGCTTTAAGCGGTTACCTGAGCGGTTTCTTTGCCCGCAAAGGGATTGTCTTCGATATGGAAACCGGCCTGTTCCGCATCGACAACCGTTATGACAGGGAAATCCGCCTTACCGGCAGCGGCCAGAAATATGCGATGGTGCGTAAGGCGCTTCTGCGGAACGGGATTCATGCCGGCTGCGAAATAGAATCGGAAAGCCGGATTGATGCGGGAGAGACGGTGGAATCTCCGATCACCCTTTATCTTTCGGGGAATCCGCCGCGGCAGGTTGCTTCTGTTGAAGAACTGCTGATGTGTCTTGAGACCTGACAGAGAATGTTAACGGGATAAACTTTTTTCATTTCGTTTGTTATATAGAGGTAATTCAAAATATTAAACGTCATGAAAAAGTATTTCTTGTTTGCCTCCCTTTTATTCGCATGGACACTCACCTCCTGCGACAGTGATGATTCTTCCGATATTGAACCGATGTCCCTTTCTATCAGAATCTCGGTGTTTCCTACGATGTGACTAATAATAAGACAAATGTCGGAGCGAATTTCAATAAGCAGGATAGTGCGGGGATCAACATCAAACTGAATGGTCCGGCTTCCATCCTGTTCAACGGCAAGGACCCCAACTTTGCCAATGTGGGTATTTATTTCTATACGTATTCTTTTAAAGGACTGGAAGATATGACTTTCACCTTTACCCGTGCAAAAAGATGAGGTCTATACCAATGTCGCTTCCATAAAAAAGACGTAAAACCGATCGCTATTCCCGAATCGTTTACATCGGCAAAGGTGAAAGGTACGACCACGTTGACCTGGGAAGGCGATTCGGTTGGTCCGAACGAAGTGGTGGAAGTTACTATCAGTTATGATGGCGGAGTGAACAGCATTTTTAACCGCGACGAGGGCAGCCGTTCCATCAATATCACGTTCAGTAATTCATCACTGCCCGGTAAGGCAACCCTGTCGCTGAGCCGTGCAAAAAGTGAGTCCTTTGCAGGAAAGCAACGGGAGTGCCGGCGGGCAGTTGGATGTTTCCTATGTACAGAGTAAGGAGATCAGGCTCGAGTAAGCCGTTATTTCCTGTTCAGCCACTGCAATAGCAATTTCCCGGTTTGAACTTCTTGACGCTGGTGCGGGGAGCGATCTCTTCACAGGGTCGTTCCCGTACGCGGATTACGTCCGAGCCGTTTGCTCTGATACCAGGGAGAAAGTGCCGATACCTTGCAGGATGATCCCGTTCCCTTCATCCAGTTCCTCTTCCAGTGTTTTTTATAAATGCCTCCAGCATCTTTTTGCTTTGGCATTCCGTTGCCCCTGTACGCCGGGCAATTGATTTTATAAGATTTGCTTTGTTCATAATATGATTGGTGTTTTAGTGATGGATTAATATTTATTAGATTTGAGCTATCCTGTCATCAACCTTACTTGACTATTACAGGTCTATTTGCCGTCTGCTTTAGCTGACGGACTAGTAAAGAATCTATCTCTTTGGACTTTAGTCCCATTTCTTAAAGCTTTCATCTGAGAGAAATGTGGCTAAAGCCCAAAAAAAAGAACCAGCTTATAAACCGGGATAAACCGTCAGCTAAAGCACAATGTCATCAATTTAAGAAAAAAAATACCCTTAAAACGAAAAAAAGCCATTGAAATATCAAAGAAAGAATTACTTTAAAGTTACCACACAACAAGTAATCCATGATCTATGATACAACCAATGGCAGATTCAAATATAAAAATAATAAGTGAGTTAAAGAATTTTTTGGAAGAAACATCACAAATGCAGTCAAAAAGAAAATATATATAGTTTGAATCCAAAGGATTTCACTCGTAACCGAAAACTGGATTTTAAGACATTATCCTTATTGATTCTTCATTCACTCAAACGTAGTCTGAGTGTTGAATTACAGGATTTTTTCGGTCATATGGGCAGGGAGAGTTGTACCAAGCAGGCATTTAGCGCGCAGCGCGGCAAGTTGAAACCTTCATTTTTAGAAGATTGGAACGCCCTTCTAGTGAAAAAAGTTTCTATGGCTATAATGCTGATGTATCCAAGAAATGGAAAGGGATGCTATTATGGTCTATTGATGGAAGTACAACCCCACTACCCAATTCGAAAGAACTAAGAGAAAAGTTCGGATGTCCGGGTAGCCGCCTGGGGCAAAGTAATCCCGCTGCCCGCATATGTGTGTTATACGATGTTATGAATCATCTAGCTATAAAAGGTCTGTTTCAGCCTTATGCCGAATCGGAAGAGAAAGTCGTTTTGGATGTGTTGGAAGGATTGGAGTTAAGCCCATCTCTTTTGCTTTTCGACAGGGGCTATCCTAGTTATTGGCTCATGTATTGTCTGATAAACAGGCAGACTCATTTTGTCATGAGGGTTCCAAGTAATGCCAATAGAACAGTTAAGGCATTTATTGAATCGGATTTATCGGATATAACTGTAGACATTTATCCCTCCTATAAATCATTGGCTAAATTGAAGCAAATGGGTATCTGATATCCCAAACAACTCCGTTAAAAATCCGTTATGTAAAAAGTAATGCTTGACACAGGAGAAGTTGAAGTTCTGGCCACTAACCAACTGTATGATTCTTCTTTATATACAATAGCAGACCTTAAAAAAGTTTATTTTATGCGCTGGGGAATCGAAACGTTCTATGGATATGTCAAGGAAGAACTCCAGCTAGGTCAGTTCAGTGGCATACGGGATATCTGTATAAGACAGGACTTTGCGGCCAATCTGTTTTTATTCAATTTGCAGAGTCTGATTGAGAAACAATGTGAACCTTATATTGAACAAGTTTGCAAAACAAGAATATACAAATATAAGGTTAACAAAAATATAAGCTGGGCATCCATGAAGTACGGAGTTGTGAAACTATTTCTTTTTCGAAATACAAACTCCGTACTCATGGAGTTGCAACATCTATTTGAAAAGCATTTGGTGCCCATCAGACCGGGAAGAAAGTTTCCACGAGCAAGGAAAGGAAGGCCCAATTGTAAAAACTATACTCTAACTAATTACAAAAGAGCACTATGAACCTTAAATTGATGACATTGAGCTAAAGCAGACGGCAAATGAACCTGTAACAGATGAGCCACTTTGACAGTTGGATAGTTCAATTATTTCTACTACGGAATTGCTGTACCGTTTGTTGAATATGTAACGTATCGCGTGCGGTGGCATTGGCGGCGTTGCGGATTAACAGTAAGGCGGAGCGTTCGGCGGCATCCTGGCCGGTCAGGGTGACGGTGTAGGTGCGTTTGAGGCCGGTGGAGGCTTTTGTATTCGTTGATTCTCCCTGTTGGACGTTGATCCATGCTGCCCCTTCATACCCTTCCGGATAAACTACTTTCGTATCCGTATCGAACGGACAGACGGCTGTGAAAGTGAAAGAGGTATCCGTACCAGTTGCCGGGTAGGCGACCGTCTTCGTATCCGCAGTGTAACTGCCTCCCGTCCCGCCGCAGGTGATCTCCGCCAGTTCCGGCACAACCTTCTGCGTCGGCTTCACGTTGATGGTGTCGACGGCATCCCAGTCGGCTACCTGGATATTGAAGGTGACGTCTGTCTGGTCGGGAGCCGGGTTGATCAGGATCAGGTAACGATGGTTGCGTTCGATCAGGACCGGCTCTTTGTCTTTGTTCACGAACGGGATCACACGGCTGAACGGTGCGTCGCGGAACAGGCCTTTGATCTCGACAGTGGTCGAGGTTACCGTGTTGTTGTCGTCGTTCTCGCTGGTGTATAGTTCGTGCTAGAGGCGTTGTTCGATGGTTCCGGTGGCCATCTGGTCGTCTATTTCGTCGAAGCCGTCGGTTCCGGCTGTACCGGTCTGTGCAAACACGAGGATTTTCTTTGTCCCGCTGTTGTCTATCCAGGCGTAGTCGGTTGTCAGGCAGGGAACGGTCCACGGTTCGGCGGTGGCAGGGATTACGTAGCTTTGCCGTTTGGCGTTCACTATGCGGGCCGATTCGAGTACGAAACCTTCTTCTGGCTTCTCCTTTTTATAAGCCCGGTTGGTGATGTCGATGCGGGCGGCGAGGCGTTGCATCTGAAAACTCATGCCGGTGGTCGTCGACTTGCGGATCATCCCGTGGTTTTCGGCATACATCATCAGGCCATAGTGATCGTCATCCTTCGGATTGGCAGAAGGAGTGGAAGGCATGGCGGATGCGTAGCACAGGGCTTCCTGTAGTTTGGCATAGGTATTCTGGTTGTTTGTCTCGTCGAAAACATCGGTGGCATTGGCGACGGCTACCACCCAGCAGTCGAAGCCCGCTCCTTCACGCAGGATAAAGTCGCAGGTATATTCGCCGTCGGCTGCCTGGGTGATGGTGACGCTGTCTGTTTCCAGCGGGGTAGCGGTGGTGACTTCCGTCATATCGAACACATAACGCTGGAAAGGAACAAATTCCTGATCCGCTTCTTTGGCGGGGTAGACATAGAAGGACAGTTTATTGATCTTCTTCTCTTCGGTAGTCGCGGCAAACGATTCGCCGATGACACGTGTCGTCGTACCGTTACGGAAAGACAGTTGCAGGCGGGTACCGTCGGCCGGTGTCTCTGTATCTCCCTTTTTCACAATTTCATTTAGTTCTGTATAAGGAATTGAAATCAACTCTGTAAATTTCTTTTGAGTGATTTTACGTGATAATAACTCATCTTTCACTACTTCACCAGGATGAGTTGGCTTATAAGGTCTTAATTCTTTACTCATAACACTTTTACTTATAATGATTCGACAATTTAAGAATGGTACAAACTGTAATAACAGGTTCTTTTCTCATATAGTTTCCGCAAATAGGATTGTCCGAACTCGATTTTCATAGCTAATAAGTTTTGTTTGGTAAAGATAAATAATTAATTCAGTAAGTTGAACCACTTCAGAGATAAATATTTAATCTTTTCCTAACAAAACCAAACGTTATAAATAAATTCATTTTATTTCCCCCCACCATGTCAAAGATCGTTATCACTACTAGGGTTTGCCGGAGACGGATACCATGCGGCGCAGTTCCTCCCAGTCTTCCGCCACGCTGCCGCAGATCACCGGGCAGCCTTCCGGCAGGTAACGGCGGCTGATGTACGTGCGGAACTCTTCGGCACGCTGGCGCGACAAGGTCTCGTTATGCTGGTAGGCCCCTTCGGGCAAGGCGTAGCCGGTGACCAGCACCTGCCGGAACTGCGAGATGCCGGATTCTTTCAGGCGACGGAACAGGCTGTCGGCATAGGCGAGTTCTTCCGGGTTCTTCCCGAAGTCAGGCTCCACGCGGATACTGCCTTGGCAGTGGGTTCGCCGGCTATCTTCACGCAGGGCGGAACGAGCGCCAGGTCGGCGGTCAGCACCTCGTCGGCAAGCACCTCTCCACGGCAGCAGTTGCGGCTGATCTGGCGGAGCGACAACCTGGCGTTGCGCATCCAGGAGGTGTAAGGTACGCGGACCGTATAGTCGATTTCGTGGCGGCTTCCTTTTTTCGGGGACACGATGCGGCGGTAGTAGTCACTGCCAGGGATACGGGTCGATGGGTCGACCGCCAGGGCGCGGGTATCGTAACGGGCACGGCGGCGGTCGCTTACTACGATAGCCTGAAGTGCCAGCGAATGCCCATTGGCTTCGAGGCGGGGTTCGAGGACCAGGCTGCGCGATGAAGGGACACGGATATCTTCGAGCACGATATGCAGAGAGAGCGAGACACTGTCGTCGTCGCCCACCGAAGCGCCGCCCATCGAAAGGCGGATACCGGGTTGCTGCGCTTCCGTTGTAACGGGAGAGAGCAGCCATCCGGTGCATGCTATTATAAGATATCTTTCATACGGGAAGGTTGTCAGTGGATAAAAAGATCAGGGAAACGCCCGCACGGGTCGGACCGAAATAATGGCGGCGGTAACTGGCTATGACTTCCGTACAGTCATAACACACATATTTATCGTATTGCATATAGGCATAGCCGGCACCGACAAACGTTTCCAGTCCCCAATGACGGCCGATCACCCAATTGATACCCCCCAGGTCAGTCCGCCGCCGTAGAGTGAGCCGCGGTAGTTTTTCTCTTCCAGTCCGGGGATAAAGGGGATTTGTCCGATATTGAAATGTCCGTAATGTCCATGTAATCCAAAGAAGTGCCCTTCGTAAGTCTGGCAGGGCCAGTAGCGGAGTTCGGGTTGCACGAGGTAGTGTTTCTGTGACATATCATCTTTAAATTCCCAGGCATTATACGCTCCCCCAAAGGTCGAGTGACAGTTTTTTACCCATCCGAAACTCAAAACCCATATTCGGGGTGGTAGTACTCAATAAAGCAGGTTACTTTTTCAATGCGACATGTTGTCCTTTCATTGGAAAGACGGATAACAAAGTGATCGTTATTATTAGATAGATTGATATTTTGTTCATGTTTTTCCTCTTTTCTACCCTGTACCTTATTTTTACGAAATAAGGTATTATGCTTTCCCAGTGACAAGATTATCCACGACCTTTGTAATCTTCCTGTTAGCTCTTTTTCATGATGGATTGATCCAGTGAATCGAGATAGAAACGGGTGGATTGTTCTGAGGTGTGTCCGAGGGCCTGGCTGATGACGGCTATCGGTGTGTTTTGCCGCAGAGCTTCGGTAGCCCAGGTATGGCGCGCCTGATAGGAGGTGAGCGTTACCGGATGCCTGAGATAGTTGCCGATAATTTTCAGGTCGGCGTTGTAGCGCACCAGCTGGTACTTATAATAGCTGCGGCTGCCTCCGTCTTCGAAAAGGATAGGGAAGAGGTAACGGCTGTCTTTGCGGGCATACCGTTTGATGATCATCCGCATGCTCGGAGTGATACTGACCTGTACCCGCATTCCGGTCTTCTGCCGCTGGTAGACGATATCCTTTCCCACGATATTGTCGCGTGTGAGATGTGCCAAATCAACGAACGGCATGCCGCAAGCCATAAAGCAGAAAAGGAAATAGTCGAGCGACCGGCGCAGTCCGGTGCTTGCCGAGGGTTGCATCTGCGCCAGTTCGCAGACCGCCTGCGAGGAAAGCGCGCGTTTGACGGTGATCTCCCGGCGCAGCCGCAGGTGTGCGAATGGAGATTTTTCGGGTATCTCAAACAATCCCGTCCTGCCTGCCCGGTTGTAGAGGGCGCGAAAACCCCCGACATAGCTGTTGACGGTATTGACCGCCAGCCCTTCGTCGCGCAGCGATTGGGCAAAATCGTCCACAAACGCCACCGTCACCCTGCCGAAAGTCAGCGTGCCGCCTTAGGGAAACCTGTGCAGCCGGTTTATTCGCTTAATCTGGTGAATGAAGTGTTTGAGCCTACTCTCGAAGGATATTACCACCACTATGCGATGGGCATATCGAACACACGGATCATATCATCGACGACTTGCAGTTGATCTTTGTCGAACTGCCCAAATTCACTCCTCATACTTATAGCGAGAAGCGTATGCACGTCCTTTGGCTTCGTTTCCTGACGGAGATAAATGAATCTACCCGTGTCGTCCTGAAAGAACTGCTCGAGACTCCTGAAATCACGAAAGCTCTGACAGTTCTTGAAGAATCGGCCTTTACCGACGAAGAACTGGCCGGATACGAACATTTCTGGGATGGCATCAGCGTGGAAAGAACACTCTATAACAGCGCTATACGTGAAGGAAGAGCTGAAGGTCAGTGTACTGGTTTGCCAATAGATGAGATTGAACATCTTTAGAGGAAATGATCCGGTAAATCTTATTTATTCCCGAATCTGACCTTCCTCTGTGATCAATACGATCTGTAATTTATCCGGGGAAGGAGCGGGATACAATGTGCATAGCATTTCTTCAAAAGGAGAGAAAAGAAGGGTGATTGTTCTCCGGAAGGGAATAACTGCCAGGAGTTCGCGGGCGAGGGTAATCGTTTCGATCTGCCGGACTGCTGCTTCGGGGCAGCCGGCTTCGCGGGCGGTTTCCTGAAGGAAGTTTTTGTTCATGACTACTTTCTTGCTGTGGGTATCCAGAAATCCCTCCGCCAGCTTGACTGCTTTTCCGATCATGATCCCCATGACTACTTGGTCGAAGGAGAGCGCCGAGGCTATTTTCAATGTCTCGCCGATAAAGTTTCCGTAGTGTACGAAAGCCTGGGGTGGTAATTCCGCGTAACGGGCTTTCAGATACCGTTCGCTTTTAGCTCCTGAATTGATGACCAGTGTCCGGCAGCCGATGGCTTTGGCTACTTCGGCTTCTTTGCGGATAGAGGCGATGAAGGCGTCGGTGGAGAAAGGGCGTACGATGCCGGATGTCCCGATGATGGAGATGCCGCCAACGATGCCCAACTTCGGGTTGAATGTCCTGGCGGCGAGTTTTTCTCCGCCGGGAACGGAGATCGTGACTGTCAGTCCGGGACTCGGCGGCAGGTGTTTAGCAGCCGGGTTGTTCTGACGGAACGCTTGTAAAACAGCAGCCAATTCATCCGTGATCATTTTGCGGGGTGTCGTGTTGATGGCAGGACCTCCGACTTCCAGCCCTAATCCGGGCAGAGTGACTGTGCCTACTCCCGGACCAGCGACGAAACGGACAGGTGCATCGTTGGAGGCTGTCGAAAAAGCCACGTTGGCAACGATCATAGAGCCATTGGTGACATCCGGGTCATCACCGGCGTCTTTGATGACTGAACAGGTCGCGCTGTCACCGTCCCATTCGGTTGCGGCAACCGGCAAGGTGATTATTTCGCCCGAGGGCAGGGTGATGGATGCGGCTGTTTGTTCCTCTTTGCTTAATAGGGCGGTCAGGGGCCGCTTTAGCTGCTGCCGTGGCACAGGCTCCGGTCGTATAGCCGTGATGCAGGGGAAAGAACTCCGGCAGCAGGCGTTCGATCTGTTTGCGTAATCCATTCTCTCCGTAAACGATATAGAATGTTTCGGGCAATGCCGGCCGTTTGACAACGAATACGGGGATGGAACGTTTGCGGGCAGCCGTCACTTTCTCGTTGAAATAGCCTGACCGGCCGCTTTCCTTGGTGATAACGGCATCCGGTTGCAACCGGTCCATCAGTGCTCCGGTATCGTCTTCATCCTGATAGAAGCACAGATAGTCCGCAGGAAATCCCTGACGGGTGGCGGTTGTGAGCGACTCTTCGCGTTCAAGAATGCGGAACCATGCCGGGTGCTTTTCCCACCAGGGGCGTAGCGGGGCGATGGTGTTTACTCCGGTGAGGGCAAGCAGGTGTCGGATGCCATGTTCTTCCAGTTTACGGATGGCGTCGTCGTAACTGTCGCACCAGACCAGATCGGGGTCGCGGGGCGGATAACGCCGTTCGTAACGGATCACCGGCAATCGGAGGGAGGAGGATACTTCTGCAACCGTGTGGTGCAGGGCCGAGGCGAAGGGATGGGCGGCGTCGACCAGCAACCGGATGTTTTTCTCCCGGCAAAATGTTTCCATCGCTGCCGTATCCATGCCTCCGGTCAGGCGGATGCCATGCGCGCACTCTATTTCCTGGAGCGCGCCTTTGGTCGAATAATAATAAGGTGCACTTCCTTCGTCTGCGATGCGGACACTGGCCCGTCCCTCCGTTGTTCCTCCCAATATCAGTATCATAGCCTTTTCTGAAACAGGTTATTTACGGAACAGGTGTTTGAACTCGTCGGCATAAAGGCGTGAGAGGCCTTCGCGGTTGTCGATCGCATCGCCTACCACCAGCAGGGTGGTCAACGTCAGATAGTTCTCTTTGACGATTTTTCGCTAGGTCTTTCAACTCTCCGCGGTAGATGCGTTCGTCCTTCCAGGTCAGTTTATAGCAAGCGGCTACCGGTGTGGTAGGGGCGTAGTGTTCGAGAAGTTCTTCCTGCACCTTGTCCGCTATGCCTGCACTGAGGTAGATGCACATCGTGCTTTGGCTGGCGGCCAGTTTGTGCAACTGCTCTTTTTCAGGCATCGGCGTGCGGCCTTCGCCACGGGTGAGAATGATGGTCTGTACCTTTTCCGGGATGGTGAACTGCGAGCGCAAAGCGGCAGCGGCAGCCTGGAAAGAGGATGATATCCCCGGGTGATATGATAACTCATATGGAACTGGTCGAAGAAAGCCATCTGCTCTTGTATCGCCCCGTAGATGCAGGGGTCGCCGGTATGCAGGCGCACAACGAACTTACCCCTGTCGTAGAACTCTTTCATCAGGATGAACTGCTCTTCCAGGTTCATATCTGCCGAACTGCGTACGGTGGCTCCCGGTTTCGCACAATAGGTCAGTTCTTTTGGGACGAGGCTGCCGGCATACAGGATCAGGTCTGCCTTTTCGAGCATCCTCCTGCCACGTATCGAGACTAGTTCCGGATCGCCCGGACCGGCACCGACTATTTCGATATGGCCTTGCCGCTGTACGGATTTATCCATTGCCACGGCAAATGTATAATCGTTGCTTTCTCCCAGCTGTCCCTTTTGTTTCTCCAGCAACAGGAGTCCACCTCCGGCACTTTGTATCGCCGCGGCTTCCGCCACGCTCGATGACTGGGTGACTTCCTTTACCTTGGCGGAAGGGGTTGGGGACGGCGAGTTTGTTCAGAATGTCTGCCGGGTAGGTCTTGAACGGACAGTCCATAATGCCGTAGGCCAGCAGGCCAGTAGCGCTTCGTCCTTTTTTCAGGTCGATGGAGGATATGTCGGCGATAGACTCGGGACAGAGATTGTTGTCGATCAGGGTGGCGATGATATGCTGGTGCATCTCGACAGGATCGCCTTTGAGGTCTTTTCGGCAGCCGATACCCAGGTGCAGCACTTTCGGGGAAGTAGGAGACCATCTTGATATCCGCTTCGTAGATAAACGGCCCGACGGTGATCACCAACTCGAACTGGTCGAGGGAATGTCTGAGAATTTATTGAATATACGGACATGGTCCGGACAGGTGTGTTCGAGGTATTCCGTACCCTTCTCGCGTACATTTAATATATAAGGGCTGTCGGTTTTTATTGACGAAGGCGGCAATGCAGGCATTCATCGCATTTTCATTGTCCGTCAGGTCGTCGGCTACGACAGACCAACCGAATTTTTTCTCCCAGCGTATCGAGCGCCCACAATCCGGTATTATCGCTTTGTTGTGACAATGGCGTTGCCCCCGAGTACCTGTGCCAGTTCGATACTCAACTCGTTTGCCCCTCCGATATGGCCGGAGAGGACCGGGATGATATATTTACCGGTACTGTCGATGCAGACGACCGCCGGGTCAGTATGCTTGTCCATTATATAAGGAGCGATGCAGCGTACGCAGATACCCATTGCCCCGATAAAGATGATCGCGTCCGACTGAGGAACAGGTCTCCGACAATGGTGTCGATCGATTCCATTACTATCGTCTCTTCCCTGCGATTCCTTGCTGTAGATCACAGCGTCAGGATATTGTTTCTTTTTATTTGCCGCCAGCGGCAGACTGCTGACCGATACCACGACGATTGCTACTGATCGTTTATTCATCGTTCTTCTATTTTGCTTCTTTAAATGCCTTTAGTATGGTGATCGGGTTATAATCGCCGACACTTACATGCAAAGGTTCGTCTAATTTTAATCCGGCTTCGTGAACCGATTCTATAAATAACTTTTCACTCTCTTCGGATACGGAGTTGAATACCAGCAGCCGTCGGGGCGAGATAACGGGCTACTTTTGCCTACAATCTCTTTCAGCTTGCCTCCCGTGCCCGCCGATAAATACGGCATCGGGTGCGGGCAGGTCAGAAACGTCTTCCTCCATGAAGTCACATATATGTACTGTCGATACCCGTGCTCCCAGTTTCGAACTGTTTTCTTCCATCAGTTTCCAGCATTCCTTGCGGATCTCGAATGCGTGGATGGGAGATGGGGATATTGCCTTTTTCGCTTCGATGGAAACCGATCCCGTACAGAAACCGATATCCCAGAAATGGTTGCACATCGGGAGCATCAGCATGCTCATCCAGTATCCGGACAGGCGCTTTCGTGATCATGCGTTCCCTGCCATCGAGCAGTTCGAACAGTTTGTCGGGAATGCCCAGCGGACGGTAGGTGATATCGTTATACATCCGTTGCAGTATTACGCAATTCGGGCTGTCGATGGGATATTCTTCCACTTCCGACAGGGCAAGCGAGCGTGAGATGCGCTGCTTTTCCGGGTTGCCCAGATGTTCTCCTATATACATTTTATATTGTGTGAAAACCGTATTTCAGCAGGCGCATAGCGATGGAGGCCGGGGTACGCACATGGTCGGTCAATACCCGATTTTCCCCGGTTTTCTATCAGTGCGCGGTCGAGTTCATGCCACGGACGTCCGGTGAGGGATACCATGGTCATGTCTTCATACGATACTTTTTAGTTCGTGCGAAAAAGCATCTGTAGTGAATTGAACGAGGGCAGGAGCGTTATTTCCGCTTCCGGCATCCGTTTAAGTATCGTTGAAGCAAATCCATAGAACAAAGGGGTCGCCCGAAGCGAATACAAACGAGCTTCTGATGGTATTCGTATTCGTCGAAAACGTTGTCGAGCGGTACTTTAATATCTATCCATACAGCATCCGGCGGGAGTGAAAGGCATGACGATCTCATGATGGCGCTTGCCTCCTGAAAAGTATGTGTTGTTGTTGATTGATTATGTCTACTATTGTCTTGTTGTTGCTGATGTAGTTGGGGGGCATCGGGAATGCCGATGACGGTGAATTGTGTTCTCATACGTCTCTTCCTGGTTTTTAAATTAATAGCGTCGTTGTAACAAAGTATAGCGTTAGTCAGTGTAGCCGCAAGGTTACTTCCGCCTTTCCGTCCTTCAACGATGAGTTTGGGGATGGAGGTGAAAGGTTTGACCATATGTTTCGATTCCTGTACGTGCACAAAACCGACGGGGCGGCGATGATTCCGGCAGGGGGTCGCTTTTCCCTTGCGGATCAGGTCGCGTAGTTCCATCAGTGCCGTGGGGGCATTACCGAATACGAATAGAGCGTCCGGAGGTTCGCTAACCGCGATCCGTATGCCGGCCTGTGTGCGGGTGATCCCTTTTTTCGGCAGCGAGGGCAACAGTTTTCTCGTCTTGCAGGTAACATTTCACTTCGAGTCCCATGCGTTGCAAAGCACCTTTGCGGATGCCAGATGCTGCCATAGTAACATCGGTGATGATGGTACGGACTGCGCCGCTGCTTAGTTTTTCGTAGAGCATGGAAACGGCATTATCGTCTACCCGCAGTACGTTTTCCATATCGAAATCGGCTGTCGTGTGGATGGCATGGAGCAAAGCCCATTTCTTGTCTAACGGAATATCCTGGTTTTTCAGTTCTTTCTCGATGGTGCGAAAGCTGCGGATCATGATGTCCTGGCCGATTCCGGTTTCCTTGGTGGCCATCTTGATTTCGCCGTAATAACCGCGCGGGGTAATCATTTTTATTTTCGAACTGATAGGTCTGTGAGTTTCCCGATCAGGATGACAGTGAACATGTCGACCTGTTCCGGGTCGAAGTCTGCCAGTGTAGTGATCGTCACTTCCTGTTCTTCGCGTCCTGCCTGGCGGACAAAGCCGACTGGTGTTTGCGGATCGCGTTCCTGTAGGAAAATTTCAATCAGGCGGTAGAACTGCCAGTAGCGGCCTTCGCTTTTGGGATTATAGATGGCGGTGATAAAGTCTGCCGAAGCGGCAGCTTTAATGCGTTTTTCTATCAGTTCCCACGGTGTCATCAGGTCGGAGAGGGAGATCACGTAAAAGTCATGTCCTACCGGGGCACCCAACAGGGAGGCTGCCTTCTGGAAGGCACTGATCCCGGGCAGCACTTCGATGCTGATATTACTTCCTTTTTCGCGTTTCATCTCGTAGATAAGCGGGGCCATCCCGTAGATGCCGGCATCGCCGGAGCTGATAACGGTTACTACTTTGCCTTCGGCCGCATAATGATATGCTTCTTCGGCACGTGCCTTCTCCCGTTTCATCCCTGAGTCGATACATATGGCTCCGGACGGATTATCTTATCAATGAACCGGAAGTAATATTTGTATCCCACGATAACGTCCGATTGCCGGATGGCAGATAACACTGCGGGGTAATGTCTGATTCACTGCCGGGTCCGATACCGGCTACGATTATTTTACCTGTGCTCATTTATTCAACTATTATTCAATTTCAGGTCTATCATCTTCTTTCTTTTTGAAACTATAACGTGAACGCATTATTGTATTCATTGGATTTACAAGTTGCATTCATATTATCAATCAAATCATCATAATTAGTATCTACATTATAGATAACCATTGAATTGGTATAATTAATTTATTTCTGCATATTTTTTCAAACATTTTACTTTTTGAAGGATAAGAATGATAACGCGTGTCTCAATTGTATATCCTCTTTTTCTTATAAAGTGCAATAAATGCATTTTTGTTCTTCAGTTAATTTTTGTATTAGGGTCGTGATTTTTAAATTAGTACAATGTTGATTCATATCATCTAATTTTAACTCTTTCAATAGATTAGAGATATGTCCTGTGACTTCAATAAAGCTTTTTTATTTAGATTTTTTATAGCAGATAAATAATTCCAGAGAATTTTTGATGATTCAGACGGATTACTTTTTATTTTGCATCAGCAATACGTAACTGAACGAAGCACAATGA
>VOFJ01002575.1_pt1 | contig 32557 bp, 59 predicted proteins | sample 5384081 | NCBI WGS metagenome assembly VOFJ01 (sample SAMN12384729, study PRJNA508395) | human gut metagenome | isolation source: healthy gut I | host: Homo sapiens | reverse complement strand
CACTTAGTTAAGCTGAAGGAGTGGTTGCTAATTCTGTTTTCAGATATTCAGCTATAAGATGATTTATATAATGGGATATTAAAAATATTCTCTATTGTATAAAAAACCAAGGCAGCCCCGATGTTCGTAATGAACATTGGGGTACGCCTGTTTTGCTCTCTATTTATTTCATTTGTTTCTGGTTTTATCAGCAGTATTCCTTGATATAATCTGCAAAATACGGCGGCCTGAAGTGAGACATATCCCTGTCGGTTATTCAATATTCCTCTTTTTTATCAAACGATCTCTGTACATTGAATAACTGCCTGCTTTTTTCACCCATAAGCTTAAGCACTTCTTCACGCTTGTATTCTTCCTTTTCTGTCAAAAGTCCTGCAAGAAACCTGTCCATTTCAGTCATCTCTTCCCATATTTTTTCATAAGAATATGCAAACAATTCTGACTTTAACTTTGAAAGGATATCTTCCAGTGTCTCATTTTCTTTTTTTCTTAAAACAGCACTCCCAATTCCCTGAAAAAGCATAGGCATATCCCTTTGTAATCTTCGCCAGCTCTCTTGCCTGACTGACATCAATGTTTAATTTGCTCCTGTACATCTCCGTCATTCTTATCATATTCAGAGGTTCTGTCTTCACTGTCGTCGCTCTTCTGAAAAAGGTAAGGTTTTTGACATTGCAAAGTTCCTGTATATTTTCATACAAACCAGTGCATACAAAATAAACCGGATAACCCGCACGAAGCCATCTTCCATATTCTGATGCAAATTTTATCATCTCTTCTGATTTTGATACTTCATCAATTCCTATTAATATCTTTTTTTTCCCTTCTTCTGGACATTCTGTATCATTTCTTCAACCTCTACACCAATGTCAAAGAAATGATTACTCTTGTCCGCTGTATATCCTATTCCACCGCCAGAGCCCAGCACTGTTGCTGAAATATTGATTCCAGTTGTTTTTTTCTCTTCTGAACCGAAACCGGCTTTGACTAACATTGCCGCTATCTGTTCGAGGGATATCCCTTGTTGGATTCACATCAAAAACAAGCCAATTTATATACCTGTTTTCATTATTCTTCAATTCTTCTTCCACCTTCGCAAGTATCACTGTTTTCCCGGAACCTCTGACGCCCGTTATTTTATATACCGACTCTGATGGATTTTCATATACAAAATTTTTCTAATATCTCTTCTGTTTTTCTGTGTGTATATAGGTATATTCCGGAGTCTTACTGAAGGTTGTAGTAAATGGATTCTGCATAAGTCACCTCACAATATTTTTTGCCGTTTATAGTTCTTTATACTTTTTGTAACATTTTATAGTTTTTTATACTTTTTCTATTGTTTTATACTTTTTATAGGTTTTTATACTTTTGTGTTTATTTTTTTATACCTTTTTATACTTTTTAGCAATAATTTCTTTTATATAAAAAAAGAAGATACCAGCATATCTAATGCCAATATCTTCCAAAATTTCCATTTTCTTTACTCTGCCTCCCGCGCCGTTCCACAATACTCTGTCTGCTTCCCGCCTGATAAAGTACCGCAGGGATCAGGCAGCCGAGCACTGCAAACACCGGAAGCATCGCAATAACCGGAAGGATGGTGAAATGATAAGTGCAAAACCAGAACATCTTCTCCGTCATGTCTCCTGATAATGGTCGCAGACCAAAGACAGAAGAAACGCCACCACCACAGAACCGGCAGTGTAAAAACAGCCCTTCCTGCACAAGCATCTGCTTTAACTGGCGGTTTGTCATTCCAACCGACTGTAGCACTGCAAACTCTCTTTTTTCTTGCAAGGATTCCGGTCATGATCGCATTGAAGAAATTTAAAATGCCAACCAGCCCGATGATCGCACACAAGACACCGCCCAGAAGGAAAAACATTTTCTGAAACTGTTCAAATTCACTTCGGATAGAAGCTTTGCTCTCATACATCAGAACAGAAGTATCTCCTGCCGTAAGTTCCGCAAGATAACGCTCCGCTGCATTTTCCGCTTCCATATCCGGAGGTATCAAACAGATAGAATTTCCGGATCAGCTCTGCACCGCAGTCCTCCTTCATCCGTTCTGCCGGAAGGATCGTGTCATATCCTAATCCACTATAGCGGAATGTCATGGCATATGGAACTTTCACAAGTGCGCACACAGTATAGTCCACTTCCCTTGGTTCTTCCTCACGGATCTCCACATACTCTTCCGGCGTTGTCGCAGAATCAGCAGGTTTACCTGTCCTGGTGTCAATCTCATACATATTCTGGTAAACCATGGTGAGCGTATCCCCCCACTTTAGGATAGCGTTCTATATTTTCCACATTGCCATAATCATCTGTCTCGACACGGATCGCAATTGCATTTATATTCTCATCAAACAAAGGATCCAGTTCTCCATCCAGTACCGTCACCTTTTCAAAGAGTGCCTCATCCAGACCTTCCAGTATTGTTGGAGTCTTTATTTCACTGCCCCTTTTTTTCATAATACTTCACTTTTTCTTCCAGCTCTTCTTCGCCAAAGATACGGTACTGCCATTTTTCTTATATTGCTCTGTATCCATCCATACCATTGTAGTCATATCTGTCATATAGCCCGCCCGCTGACCGTCTCACTCGTGTTTTCCTGAATTTCTGCAATAGTTTCTTCTGAAATATATTCATCTGCATCATTGTAGCGGAAATAATCTGTGCTTTGCTCACGATAAAATCGGCGCATGTTCGTTGTGAAATATATTTTTTCCGTATCAAAGCCACCCACAAAAAGAACAGAGTACATTCAAAAGTGTCACCGAAAGTGCCAGGGATATCACAACAAGAACTGTTTTCTTTTTGTTTCTTCCCAGATTGGCAAATGCCATCTGATAAACCTTTGCTCCATGCAGCGCGGCGCTTTTTCTTCACACTGACACACTCTGTATATTTTGTTGCTTCCACCGGAGAAACTTTTGCTGCCATTTTTCCGGGCTTTGTACAGGAGAGGAAAACTGTTCCCACTGCAAAGATCGCAGAGCCGGCAAAAAATAACCGGGGAACTGCTGATCGTTACATGTGTTCCCACAACTGTTGTGCCCTTTAAAACAATAGGTGTCAGCCATGCCCCGATTCCATATCCCAGAAGAAGTCCGGTCGGAATGCCAACCACACACAAAAGGAATGCCTGCTGTCTGATCATTCGTTTTAACTGCCGCGGCGTTGTTCCGATTGTCTTAAGCAGCCCGTAAAACCGGATGTCTCCGGTAACTGAAATCTGAAAAATATTATAAATAATCAGATATCCGGTAAAAATCACAAGAAAGCAGAAATGCTGCAATCGCAGCAAGAAGTTCCGGATCCATCCCTGCATTTAGCTGTGAAGCAGTAAGACCCCAGTTGACTCCGATACGGGCACTGTTCTCCTGATCTCTCGTATTCCAGTCATATCCTAAGTCTGTGTCGATTTTCTGCATCTGTTGTTCAATATTTAATTTTGAAGGCAGCATGACATTCAGGTCTGTCCGGAAAGCTTTCTCTCCTGATGCCACCCACTTTTCTTCCACTGACTTCACGTAGTCTTTTGATACATTGATATAATGAACCGGCATCAGATCATCATATTCCCAGTATCCTGACAGAATAAACGTATCTGTCTCCTGAAATCCCTCATTCGTTTTATCTCCAGCCTGATACTCTATCGTCACCTTTGCTCCCAGCTCCGGTGTCACCCCGAGCACGCTTTAATGCAACCGTGTCCATTGCGATCTCATTGCTCTTCTCAGGTTCTCTTCCTGTCGTCGGTGTCGCATAGCTCCATTTTGTACAGTTTTTATCCATGTAACTGACTTCTGCCGGAACTTTTCCAAAAAACACCTGTGGTGCAAAAATCCACATACGATGCGTTCTCCGGCTTCCCTGATTCCCGGATGTGCTGATATTTTTTTCCACCTGTTCCTCACTCAGTTCTTTGAACGTTCCGTCCGAATAGCCGCCTACCTGTCTGAAATTGTAAAGTTTCATAACTCTCATTCAACGACATAAGAATTGTGAAAAGTGATGTAAATAATAACGTGGTAAGAGCAATCGCAAAGATTGCGATAACATTTCTTTTTCTGGTCGCCCACAGCGATTTATAGCTTAGTCTGCGTATGCATTTCTGATTTTTACTTTCATAATTTTTTCTCCGTTTCCTATTCGAATCTGTCAGTGTCTTTTACTTTATAATACGTCCGTCCTCAATTCGAATAATACGGTCTGCCAGCTGCGCGATCTCCTCATTGTGTGTGATCATCACAATAGTCTGTGCGTATTTCCGGCTGGTCACTTTCAAAAGACTCAGCACATCCTGACTGGTCTTTCCGTCCAGATTTCCGGTCGGCTCATCCGCCAATATGATCGCCGGTGCTGCAGACTAATGCCCTTGCGATCGCCACCCTCTGCTGCTGTCCGCCGGAGAGCGCCCCGGAAGTGCATCCAGTCTCTGCTGCAATCCAAGTGTCTCTGTAATGCTATCGATAAATTTTCGGTCTATCTTTCCACCGTCCAGTTCAATCGGCAGCACGATATTTTCATAGACATTCAAGACCGGAACCAGATTATACGCCTGAAATACAAACCCGATCTTTCTTCTCCTGAAAATCGTAAGTTCCTCATCCTTCAATGCAAAAATATCTTTTCCATCCACAAACACTTTTCCCTCTGTCGGCCGGTCAAGTCCGCCTAACATATGTAAAAGGGTTGATTTTCCACTTCCACTTGTGCCGACAATTGCCACAAACTCGCCCTTCTCCACCGTAAGATCCACACCATCCAGTGCATGTACGGCTGTCTCTCCGCTTCCGTATATTTTCCTTAAACCACATGCTTTTTAAAATTCCCATATATCCTCCTTGTTTCCTTGTTTTGCGAAGCAAAAAAATCTGTATATAACATTTTTTGTCACATACAGATTATCACACAGTATTCTTTCCAGACTTTCTTTCCACGGCAAATGAAATTCTTACAGTATTGAAAGAATTCCATTTACTATTTAAAAAACTTATATTTCTGCGATTCCGGTATAGTTGATGTACTTTTTCAAAAATTATTTTTAGGCAGATAAATGGAAAACTTACTTCCCTGTCCATATACGGAGGACACTTTGATATAGCCACCCTGCTCCTGCAAAATTTCTCTGGTCAGGTAAAGTCCGATTCCAACGCCCTCTTCATCCTTTACCAGTTCTGATCGATAGAACCTCCTAAAAATCTTCGGCAACTCCTCTTCCCGGATACCACATCCGGTATCTGCAATGTCAATTCTCACAAACATTTCATAAGAAATAGCCGAAACGGATATTTCCCCATGCTCAGTGTATTTTATCGCATTATCAATTACATTACCGATTGCTTCTCCTGTCCACTTCAGATCAAAATAAGCTTCAACATCAGTATTATGTAAACTTATCTGTAATCCTTTTTTTTCTTCTGCTTTCTGTTTCAGTTCCCACACTGCACGCTCTAACATTGGCTGTAGCTTTTCCATCCGAGGAACAAGCTGGTAAAATTCCATTTTCCAGACGTGATAATTTCACAAGCGACTCGATCAGAAATTTTAGTTTCTGCGTCTGTTCATGGATTGCAGACACATTTCCTTCAATTTGCTGTGGAAGCTCCTCTTCAAGTAAAAGCTCACTATATAAGAGAAGATTTGCGATCGGCGTTTTTGTCTGATGGGAAATGTCTGCGATCAATGCTTTTATTTTGTCTTTCTCTGCCTCTACATTTTGTGCGGACAGAGCAGATGCACTTAAGTAATGGGCAAATTTTGTCTCCAAAGCCGACATGCGTGTCTCGTCGAATTGTCCCTCTGTAAATTCTCCTTTGACTGCCACATTCAGCATTTCTTCTATTGTATCCATTGTTTTCTTTGTGCGTCTGTAATTTACAAAAATAATAATTGCAGTAACTGTCACGCAGACAAACACTATGAATATCCACATATCACTCCCACCTGTAACCAATTCCATACACTGTCCTGATCGCATGCTCCGCTCCGAGTTTATCCCGAAGTCTCTTAATGGATACCGATAGTGCATTCTCATCCACATACTCTGCGCCATCGCTCCAGACACGATCCAGTAAAAGTTCTCTGCGCATATTCATGCCCGCATTTTCCACAAGAATCCGTAACAACTTCTGCTCGGTCTTACTGAGTTCGATCTCCTTACCGTCCACCATGAATTTCATCCGGTCAAAATCAAACACATACGGTTCTTTGCGGTAAACGTGTTCGTTATCCTTTTCTTTTTCACCCATTGCCGCCGCTTTTCGAAGCTGTGTATTCACTCTTGCGCGCAGTACCGACAAGGAAAATGGTTTTGTGATATAATCATCTGCTCCAAGCTCCAGTCCATTTACAATATCGCCGTCGGTATCATTTGCTGTCAGTAAAATGACCGAGCAATCCGGACAATCCCTCTTTACGCTCTGTAAAAAATCCAATCCGCTTCCATCCGGCAGATTGATATCTAACAGGATCAATGCTGGCATTCCACAGAGCAACTGTTCTTTCGCATCTTTTTAAATTTTCACAGGAGACAATCTGCCTGTCTGTTGCTGATGCATAAAGTCCGCTGCACACCTGCATGCTGTTATTATCTGTTTTTAACGCCTTACATAAGCCCTGATTCAAAGCTCTGTCATCTTCTATAATTAAAATTTGCTGCATTCTTCCTTCTGCTTTCAGTCGTTTTTTTTTTCATTATACACGAAAAAATCCCCAAAGTATATTCCATACTCCAGGGATTTTATATCATCTGAACTACTATAAACAGCTATACTATGAATTATACTAATTCAAGTAATACTTCCAGAGCTGCATCACCCTTACGCTGACCAATCTTTACGATTCTTGTGTAACCACCGTTACGGTCTGCATACTTAGGTGCGATTTCATCGAATAACTTATTGCAACTAAGTCAACTTTCTTTTGTATTTCTTCTTCTTTGTTCATCTGTCGGAACTTCTTTACAGTGTAAAGAACCTTGAGCATCTGTCTTCTGGCATGAAGACGTGAAGCAGAATCCTTCTTGATTTTCTTCTCTACTTCGTCATAAACAGTAACTTTCTTTCCGTCTACAACCTCTTTTTTTTACTCTCTTGCCATCTTTGTCCTTGCGGGCAACCTTTAGCTGTTACAGTAACCTCTTCGAAGTTATCTTTCTCTTTTACTGCTAATGCGATAAGACCCTCAGCGATCTTACGAACCTCTTTAGCCTTAGCCTCTGTAGTAACGATCTTTCCGTTAACAAGAAGCTGTGTAACCTGACCTCTGAGTAAAGCCTTTCTCTGGCTTGATGTTCTGCTTAACTTACGATATTTTGCCATTTTAATTTCCTCCATTTGTGGGACATCCGGTCACGCTCATCGGTCTTACTGCCGACATCGTATCTTGTTGTGATAAAGCATTGCCTTATTTCAAAAAGCAAATGCTCAAATCAGTTGCCACTCATGTATCAGACACGGTCACGCTCTTTGGTCTTACTGGCCCTGCCGCTATGAGTTTTGTCACACATAAACATAAATATGATATTTAAAATTTATATATGACTAATTTATTTAGAAGAATCAGTGCAAGGATTATTCGAATGAATTATTCCTCAGTCTGATTTAACTCTAAACCTAATTCTTTTAATTTTGCTAAAACTTCCTCTAAAGACTTGCGTCCAAGATTACGAACCTTCATCATGTCCTCAGGTGTTCTATTGATAAGCTCTGCAACAGTGTTGATTCCTGCACGCTTTAAGCAGTTGTATGAACGAACTGAAAGCTCAAGCTCATCGATGTTCATCTCAAGAACCTTCTCCTTCGCATTATCCTCTTTCTCGACCATAACGTCTGCCTGCTGTGCTGCCTCAGACAGATCGATGAACAGATTTAAGTGCTCACTTAACACCTTAGCTGCAAGGCTGACTGCCTCGTCCGGCTCCAATGCACCATTTGTAAATACATCTAATGTAAGCTTATCGTAATCTGTAACCTGACCTACACGGGTATTCTCTACAGTAAGGTTAACACGCTCAACAGGAGTGTAGATTGAATCTACAGCAAGAACTCCGATTGGTGTATCCTCGTTCTTGTTCTTCTCTGCTCCGACATAACCTCTGCCGTTAGTGATTGTAAGCTCCATGTAAAGCTTAGAATCTGCTCCACCATTCAAGTGTGCAATCTCTAACTCAGGATTCAAAATCTCGATATCTGAATCAACCTGAATATCGGCTGCTGTAACAACGCCTTCACCTTCGAATTCGATGTATGCAACTTTCGGCTCATTCGTAGAACTGTTATTGCGGATTGCAAGATTCTTGATGTTCATGATGATCTCTGTTACGTCTTCCTTTACGCCAGGAATCGAGCTGAACTCATGCAGCACACCATCAATCTTGACCTGGCTGACAGCCGCACCCGGTAATGAAGAAAGCATGATTCTTCTTAAAGAATTACCAAGTGTTGTACCATAGCCTCTTTCCAGTGGCTCTACAACAAACCTTCCGTACTTCTTGTCTTCTGAAATTTCTGCGATCTCAATTTTTGGTTTTTGAAAATCGAACACTTCAAAATCCCTCCTTCTCGGGTATCGTTGTTATTATGTTATCAAAAGAAACGCCGGGAAATAAATTAAATCAACCTAATTTTACTTAGAATATAACTCGACGATGAGCATTTCATCTACTGGAACGTCAATCTGCTCTCTGGAAGGTAATTCTTTTACAGTTCCCTGTAATTTCTCAGCATCTACTTCTAACCAGTCCGGAACTAATCTTCCACCGGCTACTTCGACGATGTCCTTCATTCTCTGAATGTTTCTTTTTGCTCTCTTTATGATCTCGATTACATCGCCGGCCTTAACAAGGTATGAAGGGATATTAACCTGTTTTCCGTTTACTAATACGAACTTGTGATCAACGATCTGTCTAGCTTCTTTTCTTGTTCTTGCGAATCCCATACGGAAGATTACGTTGTCCATTCTGGACTCAAGAATTCTCATAAGGTTGAGACCTGTTAATCCTTCCATCTGATCTGCTTTTTCTTGTAGTAGTTACGGAAAGGCTTTTCCAGAACGCCATAGATGAACTTATGCTTTCTGTTTTTCTCTTAACTGAAGACCGTACTACTCAGACACCTTTCTTGTTCGCTCTCTTTTTAACTCTCTGTTGGATTTCTTATCATATCCTAAGTAGCTTGGCTCTAAACCAAGTGATCTACATCTCTTAAGTACAGGTACTTTATTAACTGCCATTTTAATCTATACCTCCTGATTAGACTCTTCTACGTTTTGGTGGACGGCATCCGTTGTGCGGAACCGGAGTTACATCTCTGATTCTTGTAACTTCAAGACCGCAAGCGGAAAGCGCACGAATTGCTGCTTCTCTTCCTGATCCTGGTCCCTTAACGAATACGTCTACTGTTTTTAATCCGTGTACTAATGCTGCTTTGTAGCAGTCTCAGCTGCCATCTGTGCAGCATAAGGAGTAGATTTCCTTGAACCTCTAAATCCCAGACCACCAGCACTTGCCCAAGATAAAGCATTACCCTGTGCATCTGTGAGAGTCACGATTGTGTTGTTAAAGGATGCCTGAATATGTGCCTGTCCACGTTCAACGTTTTTCTTAACACGCTTCTTTGTCACTTTTTTTGTAACTTTTTGAGCCATTCTAAACTAACCTACTTTCTTTTCTAAACTTTAATAATGAAATCTGCTTCTTCGTCCGCAAACTAAACGCGCACTATGTTCAAGTGGCGTTTTCAACTTAAAAATTTTATTTCTTCTTGTTTGCTACTGTTCTCTTCGGACCCTTGCGAGTTCTTGCATTAGTCTTTGTCTTCTGACCACGAACCGGAAGTCCTTTTCTGTGACGGATTCCACGGTAGCATCCAATTTCCTGTAGTCTCTTGATATTTAGTGCGATTTCTCTTCTCAGATCACCTTCAACTGTCATGACTCGTCGTCGATAACAGCGCTGATTCTCTTAACCTCATCATCTCTGTAAGATCTCTGCAACACGAGTGTCTTGGATCAACATTAGCTTGAGCTTCAAGGATACGATCTGCACTTACTTCTACCGATTCCGTAGATGTAAGTCAGGCCGATCTCTACACGTTTTTCTCTTGGTAAGTCAACACCTGCGATACGAGCCATGTGTGTTTTACACCTCCATAATTTTTAGTTATTTACTATAGTAACGAACTCTTTCCTGTGCGTCTTCAAATAATAGTTACTAATTGACTGGGGTACCATGTACCCAACCGGTAAATTTTGAAGAATCTTTCCGATACTACTCTCACAGTTGCTCCGTGCGGAAACGAAACGTGTGCTTTACACATTCTGTTTCTTCCCATATTCCCGACCTTTTTGTTCCAATCTCTTTTTTCGGTATTATAATCTGAAATAAAAATGTGCTCTACTACGTTCAATTATTTTCAAGCGGACCTTAGTAACAATCCGCTGCCAGCCGTCTTAGATGCGACGGGGTAAATCGCTTTCTTCCAATTCACAATTAAATTAGAAAGAACTACTCTAACCCTGTCTCTGCTTATGCTTTGGATTCTCACAGATAATTCTGATGGAACCTTTCCTTTTGATGACTTTGCACTTTTCGCAAATCGGTTTTACGGATGCTCTTACTTTCATTCTTAACCTCCATTTCTACCGTCCTCCGCACCCGCGGAATCCGGCAAGAATCCTGATCAGATCGCCTTTTCGAAGCGTTCTGACCGACCTCCTTCCAAAAAGACCGTTACCTATTGTAGCATGAAAATTCAATACTTGCAACCATTTTGAGGCAAAAAAACACCAGTTTTTCCGGGTTTTTCTGTAGTTTTTTTGTAAAAATCCCCGGTAGCAAAAACGCCGCCGGGGACTGAACTTTTTCTTATTTATCTCTCCAGATGATTCTTCCCTTGGAAAGATCGTAAGGGGACAGCTCCAGTGTCACCTTGATCGCCGGGAAGGATACGGATGAAGTTCTGTCTCAGCTTATTCCGCTGATATGTGCCAGAACTCTGTGACCGTTTTCCAGTTCTACCTGAAACATGGTGTTGGGCAGCTTTTCCACTACTGTGCCTTCGATTTCAATAACATCTGCTTTCGACATATCTTACCTCCGTTCGTTTGCTTTCTCCATACTATAAAGTTTTATGCAGCGTTTGATTTTCGTATCCGCGTCCGCCGGGTTTTGGAAAAGATCCTCCAGCTCGCTGCTGTCCATCCCTCCGTTTAAAACCAGCTGAACGTGTTTTCTTTTTTTCCGTTTGGGTGACTGATACAGACGGCTGATTCCGTCTGCCAGCCAGATAACATCCCCATCCTCCCGGATCACCAGAAAAATGCTTCCTTTATCATGTCCCGCCAGGGAAACTGCCAGTTTACCGACCATCTGTGTCCTCCTTAATACAACGTCAGGATCTCCGGTTCCCCATCGGTCACCAGAATCGTGTTTTCGTAATGCGCTGACAAGGAGCCATCCTTTGTAACGACCGTCCAGCCATCCCGCAGGAATCGTACCTGCCAGGTTCCGGCATTGATCATCGGCTCAATCGCAAGCGTCATGCCCGCCTGTAAGCGGACGCCTCTTCTTTTCTGTGCATAAAGTTGGGAATCTGCGGATCTTCATGAAGCGCTGTTCCGATTCCATGGCCAACCAGATCCCGCACAATTCCGTAGCCATAGGGTTAACATACTCTCAATGGCTCTCGAAATATCATGCAGGTGCTGTCCTTCCTTTGCCATTTTGATGCCTTCAAAGAAGCTCTGCTTTGTTACATCCATCAGCTTTTGTGCCTCTGTGCTCACCTTGCCGACCGCATGTGTCCGCGCCGCGTCGGAATGATAGCCCTTATAGATCAGTCCCGCATCCAGGCTGACAATATCGCCTTCCTTTAAATAACGGTCCTTTCTCGGGATTCCATGCACGACTTCGTCATTGACGGAAACACAGATAGAAGCAGGATATCCATTATAATGGAGAAAATTCGGGATACATCCGCAGTCTCTGATGAGTTTTTCTCCCTTTGCATCAATTTCCCAGGTGGAAATGCCGGGCGCAATCATCGCTTCCAGCTCCTGATGCACATGAGCAAGGCGCTTTCCAGCCTCCCTCATCAGCTCGATTTCTCTTGCAGATTTAATTGAAACGGCCATAGTTCCCCTCCAAAATGCTGACATCCGCTCTCATCAGCCCAGAATCGCGGTGATTGCAGCAAATACCTCTTCCATCGGAACGGTACCGTCCACAGTCTTTAATACACCTTTTTCGGTGTAGAAGTCGATCAGGGGCTGTGTCTGTTCGTGATAAACGTTCAACGGTTCTTTACGGTTTCCGGCTTATCGTCGTCTCACGAAGCACCAGTTCGCTGCCGCATCATCACAGATGCCCTCCTTTCTTCGGAGGTACATGCTCGATATGATAGGTAGCGCCGCAGGTCAGGCATGCACGGCGTCCGGACATTCTCTTTACGATGTTTTCATCCGGTACATCTACGTTGATTGCATAATCAATATGATCTCCAAGCTTCGTCAGCTCGCTGTCCAGAACCTCAGCCTGAGGAATGGTACGCTGGAAAACCGTCCAGAACATAACCATTCTTGCAGTCGTCCTGCTGGATGCGTCCATAACAGAATGCGAACTGTCAGTTCGTCCGGAACCAGCAGCCCCTGATCCATATATTTTTTTGCTTCCATGCCCAAGCTCAGTGCCGTTTTTGTAATATTTGCACGGAAAATATCGCCGGTGGAGATATGCGGAATGCTGTACTTATCTGCAATCATCTTTGCCTGAGTTCCCTTGCCGGCTCCCGGAGCCCCTAACATGATAATCTTCATATAAAATTTTCCTTTTCTGTTTTTTTGCAAATAATCAGACAGGGACAGAAACGTCGCCGTCCTGTCCCCGTTCTTTCAATCCGAAAATTCAAAAACCGGAATGCAGACAGCCGTTTTAGTCATTTAAAAATCCTTTATAATTTCGAACTCTCATCTGGGATTCGATTTGCTTCAATGTCTCAATAACAACTACCGACAATGATGATGATTGAAGTTCCACCAAAGGATACATCAGCGTTAAATACTCCATTAAAGAAGATTGGAATAAATGCGATAAACGCAAGACCAACTGCTCCAATAAATACAATGTAGTTTAATATCTGATTTAAGTAATCGCTGGTTGGCTTACCCGGTCGAATGCCGGGTATGAAACCGCCCTGCTTTTTCATATTGTCGGCAATTTCCAGCGGATTGAAGGTAATCGATGTATAGAAATATGCAAACGCAATGATCAACACAATGATAATCCACAAGTCCGATTGAATATACCATTGGCTCACTTGGATTACACCAGTTAGACTGGGATAATCCCTTTAAATATCTTACTTCCGGACCTGTTCCATTGCCTTTTCCAAGGAAGCTGGCAATGATAACAGGTGTCTGCATAAGAGACTGTGCAAAGATCACCGGGATAACTCCACTGGTATTTACCTTTAGTGGAATGCATGTCTGACTGACCGCCCATCTGCTTTCTTCCCTGCATTTTCTTGGAATACTGAACAGGAATTCTTTCTCTCTGTGCATCCTGAAGCAATACTACAAATACTACCATTGCAGCAATTATTGCTACTATGATAAGAACTGCAGCAAGAATCGCCTTTGCAATGTTCTTTGCTTTTACAAAACTGCTGATAAAGACTTCCAAATCGCTCCGGCATACGTGAAATAATATTGATTGTCAATACTATTGATATTCCGTTTCCAACACCCTTTTCTGTAATACGCTCTCCAATCCACATAAGTACAGCTGAACCTGCTGTAAGTGAAGTAACGACCATAATAACAGTCAATGGCATTGAATCATTTTCTTTCGTCAGATAATTTTGTCGTCCGAAAAACCGATTGCCATTGCAATAGACTTCGATCAATGCCAAATGCCAACTGTCACATAACGTGTTATCTCTGCAATTTTTTTTTTCTTCCATCTTCTCCATCTTTCTGCATTTCTTCCAAGCTTTGGAATAGCAATTGTAAGCAACTGCATGATAATTGAAGATGTGAATGTATGGTGTAATATTCCAAGCGCAAATACTGACATCTGTGAGAAAATGATCCACCTGTTATAGCATCAACAAAGCCTAAACCATCTGCTGTCTGCTGTTTAAACCAAAAAGTTTGAAATACTTCGGATGTTTACTCCCGGAATCGGAAGCTGTGATTCCGATTCTGATGACACGATAAGCATCATGAATGTAAAAAGGATTCTATTACGGACTATCCTTTATTTTAAACGCATTACGGAGTGTTTTAAGCATTAGATCACCTCTGCTTTTCCACCAAGAGCCTCGATTTTTTCTTTTGCGCTTGCGCTGAATGCATTAGCCTGAACGGTGAGTTTCTTAGTAAGTTCGCCATTACCAAGGATCTTAACGCCATCTCTAGGATTCTTAACGATACCAGCTTCGATTAATGTCTCTACAGATACTACTGCGTCATTTTCGAAAGCTTCAAGAGCGGAAAGATTAATTCCAACGATATTGTCTTTAGAGTTTCTGCACTTGAAACCTCTCTTAGGCAATCTTCTATATAATGGCATCTGACCACCTTCGAAACCAGGTCTTGGAGCTCCTGAACGAGCCTTCTGTCCCTTGTGTCCCTTACCAGCAGTCTTACCGTTTCCTGAGCCGTGTCCACGACCTCTTCTGAAATTATCACTATGAACTGAACCCTCAGCCGCTTTTAAATTAGATAAATCCATCACGGTACCTCCTTATTTTATTCTTAAACTTCTTCTACTTTTACGTATGGTGCTACTTTGCGAACATGCTCCCTGTGTAGCTGCATTGTTTGGTAACTCTACAGTTTTGCCTAACTTAGTTAAGACCAAGAGCCTCAATAGTCTTTTGTTCTTAGGAACAGCACCGATTGTAGATTTGATTAATGTAACTTTTTAACTCTATCTGCCATTTTAGCTTCCTCCTTAACCTACGATCTCTTCTACGGATTTACCGCGAAGTTTTGCAACTTCTTCAGGGCTTCTTAACTGACTTAAGAGCCTCGATAGTAGTGCAAGAACTACGTTCTGCTTATTGTTTGATCCTAAAGACTTTGTACGGATGTTCTGGATACCAGCGATCTCGCATACGTTACGTGCAGGACCACCAGCGATGATACCAGTACCTTCAGGAGACTTCTTTAATAATACGGAAGCACCTGTATATTTTCCTGTTACATCATGTGTAATAGAGTTGTTCTCGTCTAACTTAACATTTACCATGATGCTTTTTCATAGCATCTTCTTTCCCTTTGCGGATAGCTTCAGGAATTTCTGCTGCTTTTCCAAGACCTGCAACTACATGGCCGTTCTTGTCACCAACAACTACTAAAGCTGCGAAACGCATGTTGCGGCCGCCCTTTACAACCTTGGTAACACGTTTGATTGACACTACTGTATCTTCTAACTCTAACTGACTAGCATCAATGATTTCACGTTTCATGTTTTTCGTTTCCTCCTATTAAAAATCTAATCCAGCTTCTCTTGCTGCATCGGCTAAAGCTTTCACTTTTCCCTGTTTAAATATATAAAACCGCCTCTATCAAAGACTACTGTGTTAATACCCTTATCTAATGCTTTCTTTTAGCAATTACAGTACCTAGCTATGCTGCTGCTTCAACGTTATTGGTCTTCTCTAACTCAGCCTTTTACGTCCTTCTCCAGAGTAGAAGCAGCTGCCAGAGTCTTGCCGACGGTATCATCGATAATTTGAGCATACATATGATTATTGCTTCTGAACACAGCTAAACGTGGTCTTTCTGCAGTACCAGCTGAAACGATTACGTAATCTTCTATGCTTCTTTCGCGAACTACTGTTCTTGATTTCTTACTAACCATTTTTACACTCTCCTTATCCGTTATTTCTTACCAGTTTTACCAACTTTGCGTCTGATAACTTCATCAGCATACTTGATACCTTTTCCTTTGTAAGGTTCCGGTCTTCTCTTATCTCTGATTTCAGCTGCAAATTGGCCAACTTTTTCTTTGCTATCGATACCTTTTACAATAATGATGTTACTGTCCGTCAAGATACAGTTTCGATACCTTCTGGATCTTCCATCTCTACCGGGTGGGAATAACCAAGGTTTAATATCAAGTTTCTTGCCTGCTTTAGCTGCTCTGTAACCTACACCGTTAACTTCAAGTTTCTTTGTGTAACCTCAGTAACACCAACAACCATGTTGTGAATAAGTGTTCTGGTCAGATCCATGTAAAGATTTCATTTTCTTTAAGTCATTGGGACGTGTAACAACAACGTGTCCATCTTCCAGTTTAATTGTCCATCTCTTCAGGAAGAGTTCTCTTTCCAGTGTTCCTTTGGGACCTTTTACAGTCACTTTATTATTTTCTGCAACCTCTACAGTTACGCCTGCAGGAATCGCGATTGGCATTCTTCCTATACGTGACATGCCCGTACCTCCATAATATAAAATAATTGATAGGATTACCAGTTATCTCTGTGGTTTTAATTTTTTACCAGATGTAAGCCAGAACTTCGCCGCCAACCTGCAGCTCTCTTGCTTTCTTATCGGTAACAACACCCTGGTTGGTGGAAATGATTGCGATACCAAGACCGCCCAGTACGCGGGGAAGCTCTTCCTTACCAGCGTATACACGCAGGCCGGGTTTGGAGATTCTCTTTGATACCGGAAATGATCTTGTCGTTCTTATCTTCACCGTATTTCAGAGTGATGTGGATGGTCTTGAAAGAACCATCTTCATCCATATCGAATTTTTTTTTAATATAGCCTTCATCCAGCAGGATCTGTGCAATAGCTAATTTCATTTTGGACGCCGGTACATCTACTGTATCATGTTTTGCAGTATTTGCATTACGGATTCTTGTAAGCATATCTGCAATAGGATCGCTCATTGTCATTGTGATTTTTAAAAACAGTCATTGTGATTTACCTCTCTTAAACTCCAGCTCTTACCAGCTTGCTTTCTTCACGCCAGGAATCTGTCCCTTGTATGCCAGTTCACGGAAGCAAATTCTGCAGATTCCGTATTTTCTCAGAACCGAATGGGGACGGCCGCAAATCTTGCAACGTGTGTATTCTCTGGAAGAGAACTTAGGTGTACGCTGCTGCTTAATCTTTCATTGCTGTTTTAGCCATGAATACATTTACCTCCTTCTTACTTCGCGAAAGGCATGCCGAACTGTGTCAGTAATTCGCGTGCCTTCTTCGTCGGTCTTCGCAGTGGTAACTACGATGACGTCCATACCTCTAACTTTGTCCACTTTATCATACTCGATTTCAGGGAAGATTAGCTGTTCCTTAACGCCCAGAGCATAGTTGCCTCTGCCGTCGAATGCATTCAGGTTCACGCCACGGAAGTCGCGGACACGAGGCAGTGCAAGGTTAACCAGACGATCCATGAAGTCATACATTTTCTCGCCGCGAAGTGTTGTCTTGCATCCGATCGGCATACCCTCACGGATTTTGAAGTTAGCAACGGAATTTTTTTTCGCTCTGGTAAGAACAACCTTCTGTCCAGTAATTGTCTCAAGATCCTTTACTGCGGAATCCAGAACCTTGGCATTCTCTTTTGCTTCACCAACACCCATGTTGATGACGATCTTGTCAAGTTCGGAACTTCCATAATGTTTTTATAGCCGAATTTCTTGATCATAGCATCTACGATCTCGTCTTTATGGTACTGTTCTTCTTTCAGTCTGCTCACGCTTATAGCCTCCTTCCTCGGAATTATTTATCGATTACTTCGCCTGTGGACTTTGCAACACGAACCTTTTTGCCGTCCTCTACCTTGAAGCCGATACGGGTTGCTTTCCCATTGTAAGATACATTACGTTAGATGCATCAATGGGAGCTTCCTTCTGATACCGATTCCGCCATTCTGGTTTGCTGCAGAGGCTTTGTGTGCTTGGTAATGATGTTGACTTTCTCAACAAGTTACCTTGCCGTTCTTCTTATCTACGGCAACAACTTTTCCTTCTTTGTCTTTATCTTTGCCGGCGATGACCTTTACCGTATCGCCCTTTTTAATTTTCATGGTAGACATAAAGAGCACCTCCTTATAATACTTCCGGAGCCAGGGAAGCAATCTTCATAAACTGCTTGTCACGAAGCTCACGAGCTACTGGCCCAAAGATACGGGTTCCTCTGGGAGTCTTGTCATCTTTAATGATAACAGCAGCATTCTCGTCAAATTTGATGTAAGAACCGTCTTTACGACGTACGCCCTTAACCGTACGAACTACAACAGCCTTTACAACGTCACCCTTCTTTTACAACTCCGCCGGGTGTTGCATCTTTAACCGTAGCAACAATCACGTCGCCGATGTTTGCGTATCTTCTTGTAGATCCGCCCATAACACGAATGCAAAGGACTCTTTTGCTCCAGTATTATCAGCAACTTTAAGTCTCGTTTCCTGTTGAATCATAATAATTCTCCTTCTTAATTACTTGCCGTAGTTATTTCGCTCTTTCGATGATCTCAACAAGTCTCCATCTCTTGTCCTTTTGGATACACAGCGGTCTTGTTTCCATCACCTTCACGGTGTCACCACCGATGTTGCACTCGTTGTTCTCATCGTGTGCCTTCAGCTTGTAAGTCTTCTTTTACGATCTTCTTGTAAAGTGGATGCTTTACATGGTCTTCGATGGCAACCACAATAGTTTTGTCCATCTTATCGCTTACAACTTTACCCACGCGGGTCTTTCTCAGATTTCTTTCTTCCACGATTCGTTTCCTCTTTTCTGGATTATTTTGATCTATTCTGCAACTTTTTCTTTCTCAGTGATGATCGTCTGAATTCTTGCAATATTCTTTTTCTTACTTCTTTAATTCTTCCTGTATTGTCTAGCTGATTGGTTGCGTTCTGGAATCTCAAATTGAAAAGTTCTTTTTTAGCGGAACTACTAACTCTTCTGCTAAGTCTGCAGCTGACTTTTAGTTTTAATTCTTCTACATATTTACTAGTTTTCATTTGACTCACCGCCTTCTAAGTCTGCACGTGAAACGACTTTACATTTGCATGGTAACTTATGTGTAGCAAGACGTAATGCTTCTTTTGCTGTTTCTTCTTCCGGAACACCTGCAATTTCGAACATTACACGTCCTGGCTTAACAACTGCTACCCAGTATTCAAAAGTGCCTTTACCGGAACCCATACGTGTTTCTGCTGGCTTCGCTGTTACAGGTTTATCCGGGAAAATCTTGATCCAGACCTTACCACCACGCTTGATATAACGGGTCATGGCGATACGGGCTGCCTCAATCTGGTTGGCTTTGATCCAACATGGTTCCAAGAGCAACAATACCGTACTCACCGTAGGTGATTGTGTTTCCTCTGGTTGCCTTTTCCTGTCATGGTACCACGGAACTGTTTACGACGCTTTACTCTCTTCGGCATTAACATTATTTATCGCTCCCTTCCTTGTTTCCTTTCTTTGCAGGAAGAATCTCACCTTTGTAGATCCAAACCTTAACACCTGTCTTGCCGTAGGTTGTGTCTGCCTCAGCGAAATCCGTAGTCAATATCTGCTCTTAATGTCTGAAGTGGGATAGTGCCCTCAGAGTAAAACTCTCTGTACGCGCGATATCAGCGCCGCCCAGACGTCCGGAAACAAGATGTCTTAATTCCTTTTGCACCTGATTTCATTGTTCTGCTCATGCAGGATTTCATTGCTCTACGGAAGGAAACACGGTTCTCTAACTGCTGAGCGATATTCTCTGCTACTAACTGAGCGTCGCGGTCCGGTCTCTTTACTTCCTTAATATCTACAACCAACTTCTTGTCTGTGAACTTCTGAACCTCAGCCCTTGATCTTTCTCGATCTCAGCGCCGCCCTTACCGATAACCACGCCCGGCTTTGCGGTATAGATGATAACCTTTACACGATCAGATGCTCTCTCGATCTCGATCTTGGAAACACCTGCCGCGTATAACTTCTTCTTAAGATAAGTTCTGATATTGTAGTCTTCCACTAAGAGATCTGCAAAATCTGCTTCCGCATACCATTTAGAGTCCCAGTCTTTAATAACACCGACTCTTAAGCCGTGTGGATTAACTTTCTGTCCCATGTTTGACCTCCTTATTATTTCTCATCCAGCACTAAGGTAATGTGGCTCATTCTCTTTTCGATTCTATAAGCCCTGCCCTGTGCTCTGGGTTTTACTCTCTTCATTGTGGGTCCCTTGTTTGCATAACACTGCGCAACATACAGGTTTTCTGCTTCATTCCATTGTTGTTCTCAGCGTTTGCGATTGCTGACTCTAACAGTTTCTTTAACTAAGCTTGAAGCATAACGCGGATTATAGGTTACGATACGATAGCTAATGCTGTCTGAACATCTTTCCACGAATTGCGTCTAATACGAAGCATGCTTTCTGAACAGACACTCTCTTGCATAAGATAACTTTGCGGATGGTCTGGTATCTTTTTTACTTCATTTCTCTCTCTCTTGATCTTGGACTTCTATGTCCCTTTTTTTAGCCATGGATGAAACCTCCTTTCAAAAATAGTTCTTATCTAACGCCTGACTTCTTCTCGTCTTTTTCCATGTCCTTTGTAAGTTCTTGTAGCTACGAACTCACCGAGTTTATGTCCAACCATGTCTTCTGTCACGAATACAGGTACATGTTTTCTTCCGTCATGAACAGCGATTGTATGACCTACGAACTGTGGGAAGATGGTAGAACGGCGTGACCAAGTCTTAATTACAGATTTGTCACCAGCTTTGCTCATAGCGTCTACTTTTTTCAGTAAGCTTTCATCTGCAAATGGTCCTTTTTTTAATGAACGAGCCATAATTTACCTCCTAATATTATCAGTCCTTACACACATTTTGTTTATTATAGCCATGCCGGAAGAAGCAAGTACAACTTCTCCCGTCAAATTCTTATTTGTATATTTTTTTGACAAACATTGATTTATCAATGGTTGAAACTTATTTCAACTCTCTTCTTCTTACGATCATCTTATTAGAAGATTTATTCTTCTTTCTTGTCTTAAGGCCAAGAGCAGGCTTGCCCCAAAGGTGTGCATGGGCCCGGGACGTCCGATCGGCTTTCCCTCACCACCTCCATGTGGATGGTCATTCGGGTTCATAACAGAACCACGTACAGTCGGGCGAACACCCATGTGACGCTTACGTCCTGCTTTACCGATATTTACAAGGTTGTGGTCTCCGTTACCGATCACACCGACTGTTGCGCGGCAGTTTAATGGAACCATACGCATCTCTCCGGATGGAAGTCTTAACGTAGCGTACTTTCCTTCCTTTGCCATGAGCTGAGCTCCATACCAGCAGAACGAACCATCTGTCCGCCCTTGCCAGGATGAAGCTCTACGTTGTGTACCTGGGTACCAACCGGGATATTCTCGAGCGGTAAGCAGTTACCAACACGAACCTCAGCTGTAGCACCACTCATAACAGTCATACCATCTGTGAATCCCTGACGGAGCTAAGATGTATGCCTTTCTCTCCGTCTGCGTAGCAGATTAAAGCGATGTTTGCTGTTCTGTTCGGATCGTACTCAATTCCGATAACTTTTGCTGGAATACCGTCTTTGCTGTTTCTCTTGAAATCGATTACTCTGTATTTTCTTCTATTTCCACCACCGTGATGTCTGACAGTGATTTTTCCCTGATTGTTACGACCAGCGTTCTTCTTTAAAGAAGTTACTAAGATTTTTCAGGAGTTGTTTTTGTAATCTCAGAAAAATCAGAACCAGTCATATTTCTTCTGGAAGGTGTATATGGGTTGTATGTCTCAATTCCCATTGTTTTCTCCTTTCGATGTTTGTTATCGCGCATCGCTGCGCCTAGTTTGCTATCAGAACGAAACTTTTCATCTTACAGTCCAGCGAAGATCTCGATGTCCTTGCTGTCTGCTGTTAATGTTACGATAGCTTTCTTGGTCTTGGCAGTCTTACCGGTTACCATACCACGTCTCTTATTCTTGCCGTCTAAGTTCATGGTGTTGACGCTGGTTACAACTTTTTGTTCCTTCGAACATTTTCTTCAACTGCTTCCTTGATCATGGACTTTTGTTAGCTTCCGGGTGAACTAAGAAAGTATACTTCTTCTCAGCCATTGCGCCATGCTCTTCTCTGTTACTACTGGTTTGAGGATTACATCATAATACTGTACGTTTGCCATTATGCATACACCTCCTCGATCGTCTTTACAGCGTCCTTTGTTACAACTACCGTATCATACTTCAAGAACGTCAAATACGTTCAGCTCATTTGTCTGAGCAGTCTTAACTGTCGGAAGGTTGCCTGCGGATTTGATTACGTTGACATCCATATCGTTCAATACAACAAGTGCCTTCTCAACCTTTAAGTTCTTCATAACCTTCAACAAATTTCTTTGTTTTGATCTCATCAAGTTTTAACTCGTCAACAACAACAAATTTGTTCTCGTTTACTCTTGATGTTAATGCAGATTTAAGAGCGCTCTCTTCTCTTTCTTGTTGAGCTTGAAAGAATAATCTCTTGGTACCGGAGCGAATACTACGCCACCATGTGTCCACTGCGGAGCTCTGGTTGAGAACCCTGTCTTGCATGTCCGGTTCCCTTCTGTCTCCATGGTTTTCTACCACCACCGCGTACTTCGGAACGGGTCTTATGCCTTCTGTGTTCCCTGGCGGTTGTTTGCAAGCTGCTGAAGGACTGCCATGTGTACTAAATGCTCGTTAACTTCTACTCCGAAGATAGCGTCGTTCAACTCAAGGCTGTCAACTTCCTTGCCTTCCATATTATAAACAGCTACTTTAGCCATCGTTAAGTTCCTCCTTTCCTATTCGAAGCACTATTTACCTGCTTTATACAGTTTCTTTGTATTGTTACTAAACATTTCTTAGCACCTGGTACAGCACCTTTTTACTAAGAGCAGGTTGTTCTCAGCGTCAACTCTTACAACTTCAAGATTCTGAACTGTTACCTTTTACGCTTCCCATGTGTCCCGGCATTCCTTTTCCCTTGAATACACGGCTTGGTGAGGAACACGCACCGTTGGAACCCTGATGACGATGGAACTTGGAACCGTGAGCCATAGGACCTCTGTGCTGTCCAAATCTCTTGATAGCGCCCTGGAATCCTTTACCTTTGGAAATTGCAGTAGCATCGATCTTGTCGCCTTCTGCAAAGATATCAGCTTTGATCACATCACCAAGTTGTACTCAGCTGCGTTCTCAAACTTGAACTCTTTCACAAATCGCTTGCCGGATACACCAGCCTTTGCAAAATGTCCCATCTGAGCCTTGTTTAACACCATGTCTGTTTCTGAGCTCCTGCTTTCCGTTTGCATCCTTGTTGACAACCTTTCTTTCTTGTCAGCAAATGCAACCTGTACTGCACTGTATCCATCGTTCTCTACTGTCTTGATCTGTGTTACTGAACATGGACCTGCTTCTAATACAGTAACCGGTACTAAAACACCGTCTGCATTGAAGATCTGAGTCATTCCGACTTTTGTTGCTAAAATCGCTTTCTTCATACTTTTACCTCCTGTTTTCTCTACAGCGGAACGCTTCATGCCCATCAAACCATGTGGGGGTAGCGGAACCGTTCATCCTAGAAAGTCCATATAAGTGGAATGGGGGTAAACCTTTTCACCGCCTGCATTACTTCTATATAAAACCCTTCAGGATCTTAACTATATCATTGATTTGTCGATGAAAAATTATTTATTCTTCATCTTGATATCGATGTAAACACCTGCCGGCATCTCAAGGCGGGACAGGGCATCAACCGTCTTCTGTGTTGGTGTCATGATATCAATGAGTCTCTTATGAGTTCTCTGCTCGAACTGTTCACGGGAATCTTTGTATTTGTGAGTAGCTCTTAAGATAGTAACTACTTCCTTCTCTTGTTGGAAGTGGTACCGGTCCGCTCACCTGTGATCCGTTCTTCTTTACAGTCTCGATGATCTTCTTAGCTGAAGCATCAACTAATTCATGATCATAAGCTTTCAATGTGATTCTCATTACTTGACTTGCCATAAAAAAAAAGTCGCCTCCTTTTTCGCACTTATAAATCAGTAACGACAAGCGGTGACTGTACACATTCCCGTGCGTGTCATCCACTTTCGATTTCAAAACATCTTCCCGTTGATGATTTGGCCGTTGTTTCTACCTTTTTGGTAGACGTTATTCGTGATACAGTGACTTGTCGCCAGTTTCTAAACTTGACATTCGCTCCACGGAAAACCTGCATTTTCATGCAGCAACCTCGCGTTTCTACGCTATCAATGTCACAACAGTTGCTATTTTACATGATGTTCCTTTATATTGCAAGTGTTTTTTTCAATTTTTTTAATTTTTTTTTTTGCATAATCCTCTCTCACATTAATATTTCCCCTATCCGATACAGATACTGTGTGCTATAATCAGCTATGAACTATTTAGAAATGAAAGGTATCTTATTATCATGAATATTATAATTGTTGGTCATGGGTAAAGTAGGATGCACGCTTGTAGAAGCCTTAAGCGCGAAAATCACGATATCGTTGTGATCGACTCCGTCCCGAAAAAGTAAGTGCCCTTTACGGATACAGTGGATGTTATGGGGATTGTTGGAAATGGTGTAAGCCACACAACATTAAAGCAGGCTGGTATCGAAACCGCAGACCTGCTGATTGCTGTCACAGGATCTGATGAGGAAAATCTCCTCTGCTGCGTCATTGCCAAGAAGAGTGGCCACTGTCAGACCATCGCCCGCATCCGCAATCCTATATATAATGAAGAAAAAGATTTTCTCCAGAAGGAATTTGGATTGAGCATGATCATTAATCCGGAACTTACGGCTGCAAAATGAGATTGCAAAAGGTTTTCCAGTTTCCTTCTGCTATCCGCGTGGATACCTTTGCAAAGGGACGTGTGGAATTACTTCACTTTAAAATAGGAAGTAACTCCCCTTTATGTGGCCTGAAACTTTCCAAATTCCACGCAACCCTGCACTGCAATGATATTCTGGTCTGCACGATCGCAAGGAACAGCGAGGAAGTCATCATTCCAAACGGTGATTTTGAATTTGCGGCAAAATAATGACATCGTCTCCATCGTTGCAAAACGCAGGGATGCCATCGACTTTTTCCGCAAGATCGGCTTAGAGAAAAACCGTGTATCCAACACGATCATCGCAGGGGGAGGTAAGATATCCTATTACCTTGCCAAGAGCCTTCTGATGTCCGGAATCAAGACGACCATTATCGAAATCAACCAACAGCGCTGTGAGTTTTTAAGCGAGCGGCTCCCGAAAGCTACAATTCTCTGCGGCGATGCCACTGACAAGGAGCTTTTATCTGAAGAATGCATTGAAAAGGCGACCGGTTTTGCGGCGCTGACCGATCTGGATGAAGAAAATATTCTTTTTATCCCTGTATGTGAATGGAATCTCTTCCGCAAAGACAGTGACAAAGGTAAACCGCATTAACTTTACCTCCGTCATCAATAAGCTGGATCTCGGAAGCATTATTTACCCGAGAGTGATCACTGCAGAGTACATTATCAAATATGTGCGTTCCATGAATAATTCTTTAAACAGCAATGTGGAGGCGCTATACAAATTGGAAGATGGAAAAGCAGAAGTTCTGGAATTCCTGCTCAAAGAGAATTCTGCCGTCTGCAATATTCCTCTTCAGAATTTAAAGATCCGCAAAAAAATACTTTGATCTGCTGTATTTACCGTAATCATCAGGTCATCGTGCCAAGTGGACAGGATTGCATGATGCCCGGCGACTCTGTTATGATCGCCACCTCCGGTTACAATATATCCGATATCAAAGAGATTCTGGAGGATTAAGCTGCTATGAAGTATTCAACAATAGGCTATATTCTTGGACAGGTTTTGAAATTCGAAGGTATTTTTTATGCTGCTTCCGTTTCTGACCGGAATGATCTATCACGAAAACGAAGCGTATTCTTACCTTATTATAGGGATCATCTGTTTTGTCCTCGGATGCCTGATCACGTTAAAAAGTAAAGCATCCGCAGATATTTAACCGCGAGGGGTTTGTTGCCGTTGCATTAAGCTGGATCGTTTTTTAAGTATTTTCGGTGCCATTCCGTTTGTGATCACTGGTGAGATCCCATCTTATGTAGACGCCCTGTTTGAAACGGTCTCCGGTTTTACCACGACCGGTTCAAGTATTCTCTCGAACGTGGAGGCACTCACACACACAAGTCTGATGTGGCGAAGCTTTACCCACTGGGTTGGCGGCATGGGGGTTTTAGTATTCATCATGTCCTTTCTCCCTCTGATGGGTGGTTCGACGATCAACCTGATGAAAGCTGAGAGCCCCGCCTTCCGTCAGCAGATTAGTACCACATGTGAAGGACACTGCAAAAATTCTGTATCGTATTTATTTGGTCATTACGATCATTGAAATTGTTTTATTATGTATTTTCGGTATGCCGATGTTCGACTCCCTGACGCTGACATTTGGTACGGTTGGAACCGGTGGATTTGGTATCCACAATGACAGCATTGCAGGATATAGCCCTGTGTTGCAAAAAATATTATCACCGTCTTTATGATTTTTTAAGCGGTGTCAATTATGTCGCTTATTTTTACATTATGACAAAGCAGTTGAAAGAAATTTTTAAAGTGGAAGAAATCCGGGTATATTTTGGCATCATTCTGGGGGCGGGTACTTTTATCGCACTTAATATCCGAAGCTTGTACGGCTCACTTGGCGAGGCATTCCGCCATGCATTTTTCCAGGTGGGTTCCATTATCACAACCTGTGGATACGCGACTACAGACTTTGATCTGTGGCCGGAGACATCAAGATGATATTGGTCTTTGCTCATGTTTATCGGAGCCTGTGCAGGAAGTACCGGTGGAGGTTTTAAAATCTCGCGATTGCTGATTTTATGCAAAGCGATCCCGAAGCAGCTTTCTCTCGTGATACATCCGAGAGAGGTCAAGGTGATCCGTATGGATGGAAAACCAATCGACCACAATACACTGCGCTCTACGAATGTGTATCTGGCAATTTATTTTTTCATCCTGCTGGTTTCCACCCTTTTGATCAGTGTGGATAATTTCAACCTGACGACGAATTTTACAGCAGTTGCTTCCACTTTAAATAATATCGGTCCCGGTCTTGACGGTGTAGGTCCTACAAGGAATTTCGGTATGTATTCCGATTTTTCCAAGTTTGTGCTGATGTTCGACATGTTAGCCGGTCGTCTGGAATTGTACCCACTGCTAATTCTGTTCATGCCATCGCTGTGGCGCAGGAAATAATTATGTAAACAATTGAAGTTTATATTATACGAACTTATAGAAAGGTAATTTAAAATATGTGGATTGCAGAAAATTGGAAAGACTATGAGGTCATTGACTGTTCCAAAGGTGAAAAGTTAGAACGCTGGGGAAGATATCTTCTGGTCCGCCCGGATCCCCAGGTGATCTGGGACACGCCAAAAACAGAAAAAAAAAGGCTGGCGTAAAATGAACGGACATTATCACGGAAGCGCCAAAGGTGGCGGAGAATGGGAATTTTTCGATCTGCCGGAGCAGTGGCAGATTCATTACGGAAGCCTGACTTTTAACTTAAAGCCTTTTTTAGTTTCAAGCATACAGGTCTTTTTTTCCTGAGCAAGCTGCCAACTGGGACTGGTTTTCCGAAAAAGATCAAAAAAGCCGGCAGACCGATCAAGGTATTGAATCTGTTTGCCTACACGGGTGGCGCTACGCTTCTGCTTTGCCGCACGCCGGAGCTTCTGTCACACATGTGGACGCCTCAAAAGGTATGGTGACAAGGGCAAAAAGAAAACGCAGTTTCCTCCGGTCTGAAAGATGCCCCTATCCGCTGGATCGTAGATGACTGCGTAAAATTTGTAGAGCGTGAGATCCGCCGTGGCAATCACTACGATGCAATTATTATGGATCCTCCATCTTACGGCAGAGGCCCTAAAGGAGAAATCTGGAAGATTGAGGATGCAATTTATCCTCTGGTACAGTTGTGTGGACAGTTGTTGTCCGATGAACCTTTGTTTTTCCTGATCAATTCTTACACAACCGGATTGCAGCCATGGCGGTATTGAGCTATATGATGAACACGGTGTTGAAAAAATATCATGGCACGATCAGCGCTGATGAAATCGGGCTTCCGGTATCCTCGAATGGACTTGTGCTTCCTTGTGGAGCGAGTGGACGGTTTGAACGATAAACCCATCCCATTCTCCCAATAACAACGTTCCCAACTTATGTTCAAATTGCGTAAAATAACACAACCCACATGGAATTTCAAACAGAATATGTTCTGATTCCATGCGGGTTATTTTTATAAATTTATTTCGCAATTCCCATGTCCAGCAGTACCGCTGATGCCTTTGCCCACCAGAGATGAAGAATGTACTGGTTCGCGCCGCCCTGTTTACCGAACATGAATACCCAGGCATCCATGCTCATAAAGGCTGGTTTGCCCAGAATGAATACGGTTGGTATCGTTATGTATGCAAGTGGAAGAAATACTACTAAGAATGCTGTCCATGCAAATGATTCTTGCAGTTTTATTTCTAAGAAACATTCCTCCTTCATGCTCTCCACGGATCAGCTGCATGATGACCAGCACTGCTGTAAAAAAGAATCAAATCCATGGCAATCCATTGTCTGAAAAGCAAACACTCTTGCTATTTGCGACAACGACAACAATGAAAATGGGAATACCGCTTCCTCCGGCATAGGCATTGTAGCATTCTGTGGAATCATCAGATACAAAATTGCCGCCGCTAACAGGAAAATCGTTCTTCTGCTTAATGATTTGTTTGTTGCCATGGTGCCTCCTCCTTTTTTACTTTATTTTGCCAGACCATGCGTAAACGCACAACTGACTGTGCCATCACTGTAAATCAAATTAAAGCTATATTGTACAAGCCCCCTATACTGATCCGAATAACTGCCACACATTACAGGAGTCCACCATGATGGAGTGCTCACTCCTGTTGTTCCCCATGGAACACTCTGGGAATCTACTACCTGCTCATATCCCCTGTTATTTTTTGCAAGACCAACACACACAATTCTAGCCGTCGGTGTTCCAATCCCATATAAATATCCACCAGTAGAAGATGATTCTGGATTTCTGTTTTTCGTAATTGCAACATTGTTAATCAAAACATACTCATCATTTGAAGACATTGTATATCGGATAATACTCGTTGCTGTCAGATATTTTCTCGGATCTAAGTAAGTATCTGTCGCTGTTCCTCTTGCTCTCGCACCGCTTACATATTCTTCATTATATGCTTTCCCTTCTTCAGTTACCGGGATATAATAAGTTGCACTCTCTATTGTATCTTCATATTGTACACCACTTCGTGCTGTTTTGCCAGCAATTTCAGACTCGATCACAACCGGAACTGTAATCAATTCGTCTCCGATATAAATATCTGCAAATTCAACCTGTTCGCTTGGAACTTGATTACTTGAATCCTGTGCAAACGCAGTATTTGGAATTACAGTTGCGAACATTAATAACGCTAAACCCATTTTAATTTTGTTTTTCATACATATTCTCCTTCTCAATTAAGTATGTTTACTAATAGCACTATCACATCAACCAGCTATAAAACATTGATGAATGTTTGTCGACATCATTATCATAAATTCATTTATTTTTTCTTTCGATGTCGTATAATAATAGCATCATGTTTTCAAAGGAGACCATTTTTATGACAAAATTACTTTCAAAAATTATTAAATTCACTTTAGGTTCTGCACTTATCTTTTCATTGTTATTTATTCCTATAGCAACTTATGAATCTGGGATTAACGTTACTTCACTTACTATTCCTGAAGTTGACAGCTAATTTGTTTTTCAGCATATCGATTTTTTAATAAATCTGTTAACATTCCTTGTCTGTATAATCTGCTTAAATAATATGCATCTTTTAGATACCGCATTTCCAATTCAATTTCTTTTCGTTTTTCATAAACGCAGGTTAAATTGGCTAGAATTTTACATGCGGTATCTCCTCTCATACATTCGATTGTAAACTTCATACCTTCCTTTTGCAATCTGTTCTGACAGCTCTAATTCATTATTATCTTCGAGAATTGCCGCGTAACAGACATATAGTAATATCCCCTGTACTACATGTCCGCGCAATGTACTTTCATTTTTATGATATTGTTTTTTAATACTTCTGCATATATTTCACATGCACTGTCATATTTTTCCCATTGCCGCAAATGTTCTGGCAATCTGGTTCATTATTGCAAAATTCTGTTCGAAACGGTATTCTGTATATTCTTTTTCCAGATGGAAGAGGCGGCATCGTTATTGCAAGTATTTTTTTCGCCATTCTTCAATTGCTTCTTCGTTGGAAATTCGCCCGTTCCGCAACTTTTCCGTAATTCTGGCTCTTTCCAAATATTGCTTATTAACCGGTATTTTTTATCAAGTTCTGACTCGATTCTTTCAAATAGCATCTCTGCTTCCTGACGTTTTTTTCATTCCCAATCAGGCGATTATAATCTCTCACCCATCCATACACTTCATAATGCTCTGACTCTATGAATCCGTAGTAGTATCTCTCACGCTCAATCCCAAGTTTTTTCCACAACCGATACAGTTTCTTCTGATTTGGTTTCCTGCCGTATTCAATTCTGGATGCAGTCTCCCATGCACAGATGTCTTCGCTCATCTCATACTGTGTCACTCCTTTTTTCTTCCCGCAGCTTCTTCAGAACATAATTGCTGATAATGCACTCTCTGCGTACTGCTCTGCATACGTAAAGCCCATGAGATTTCCTTGGTCTGACGTTCACCGGCAACCTCATAAAAAGTGTCCGTATCGCATCCAGATAACGGTCACATTCTTCTGCCTCCGCTTTCTCTCGAGACGCTCCTCACACTCTTTCTTTAGTTCTAGCAATTGTGTCAGCCAATGCAATGCCCCATTTTCTGTCAGGCAGTCGATCCCTTTATTTATCGTGTATTTGGCGGTTTTATCATATTGTATATCCAGAAGGATTCTTCCGAGCAGCCAGATACACTGTGGATAAATCTTCACTTTTTCTTCTTCATCCGTGTATTGTTCACAGATATACTGTTCCATCTTCCGGGCATTATCCAGCAGCCGTTCTGTATCACCGCATTGATATTGCATCCAGAATATCATATAGATCAGATAAATTTCCTGATGAAAAAGATGGATATTCTGTCCTTTTATCTCTGCTGTTGTAAGATGAAGAGACGTCTTAAGCTGGCTGCAATACAGCTGTCAGTTTTCCTGCTTTTTTGTTATAATTGCTTATTGCCTCTGCCATCTGTATATACTGCCGATGTATCAGCTTCTCTTCATCGGTTATGTCTTTGTACTGCCGGATCAGTTCTTCTGCATCGGCTGACCTTTTCTGCAAAAAGAGCCTCGTATATTCTGTCCCGCAGTTCCAGAATCCTATATTCGTCACTGCTTACAACAATTTCTAATTTATCTAAAGATTTGCCATAAGTCTCAAAAGTGCTTCCATTATAAGATATTCAATCTCTTTCGTACCATTCTCAACTCTCGAAAGTTCTGCCGCCGCACTCAACAGCCCCTCATTTTTCCCTCTTCAATCGTCCGTCCCTGTTTTCCCGAAATTCACGGATCATATGCCCGAGTCTTTTCCCCCATAATTGTTTCTATCCTTCTTGCGATTACCTCTCGCACAATTTCTTCCGTTTGATATACAGATTTATCTTTGGATTTTCTACTACAATTATACTCGAATTTTAACGTTTTTCATATGACGTTTTCTGAAACCTGTAATACATTTTAACAGCGATTATGTACTTTCTCCGCAAAGCATAAAACTGCTGTCATATGCCCTCTGCATATGACAACAGTTTTACTTTATGATTTATAACATTTTTTTTCTTTCGCAGGAAAAGCATCGTAATTACACAGATCAGCAATGTAATAATACAAATGATCAGAAATCCGTGCGGTGTATTTGCAAACGGCATCCAGTTTTCATTGACATTCATACCGTAGATACCGGAAATGACCGTTGAATTGCCATTACAATTGTAATAGATGTCCAGATATTTCATAACGTTATTCAGGCGGTTATCCAACAAAGAAGACATCAGCTCTCTGGTTCCGTTGATGATATCTCGGTAGATGGTTGTCATTTCGATCGCCTGACGGTTCTCCACTATCACATCATCCAAAAGTTCCTTATCTTCCGGATACTGCTCCAGCCGTTTATAGCGTGTCAGCCGGTCAAGCACTACCCCATTTGCCCGGAGCGATGTTGCAAAGTAGACCAGCGTGGATTCCAGTTCGTGCAGGTTGATCAGATCAGAATCGTCTGTATCGCTTCCGACACGTTCTTCTATCTCAGTACGTCTTTTATCGATGATCCGGAGATTTGCCTGATAAATTGCTTTGCTGTCCGGTACAGGATCTGATACACAAAACGAAGCTTCTTCTTTGTGCTGAATTCTTTCACACGGCTTCGCACAAAGTTCTGCAATACCGGTGTATCCTCCGTGCAAATTGTGACAATGATATCCTGCGTCAGGATGATACCAAGCG